>ERZ778504.183-NODE-183-length-68798-cov-10.333532_pt1 | contig 68798 bp, 84 predicted proteins | sample MGYA00510046_ERZ778504 | MGnify/ENA primary metagenome ERZ778504 (study PRJEB29527, sample SAMN07138964) | mouse gut metagenome | material: feces | host: mouse | place: China:Nanjing | collected 2016-01-25 ...
ATTTATTAGCCCGATAGTTTTCATAGTATTCAGAGATCGAATTCCCAGCATCTAAGAAACGAAATACTCGATAAATAGTTTCAGCACTACGTTTTAAGGTTTTAGCTACAATATAGGCTTTAACACCTTGATTCCAAAAATTTTGTATGAAGGACAGTTCGCTTATGGTAAGATGATTATAGGTCATTTGTGATTTTCCTTTACTTTTGTTTGTTGTTACTCAAAAGTCTATCACAAATGGCTTTTTATTTTTCTAACTTAATTTTACAAACTGCGTATGTTAAAAAGGCCTGATCCTAACTTGGACCAAGCCTTTCGTTCATTTATTATTCTCTAATAAAACCGATATATTCGCGTTTCATCATCATACCATTCAATTGACGCATTGTTTCAAGAGTTACCCCTACAACGATCAAAAGACTAGTACCTCCTAGACCGATCGATTCATTCAAGCCCCAAACAGCCGAAGCCACTAATGGGATCAATGAAACGAGCCCTAGGAAAAGTGAACCTACTGAACTCAAACGCATCAATAAACTTGACACATACTTTTGTGTTTCCCGCCCTGGCCAAACAGATGGAATATAGCTTCCTTGTTTTTGTAAGTTTTCAGCCAATTTTTCAGGGTTAACTTGCACAAAGGCATAAAAGAACGTGAATACAACAATAAGTACTGTATACAATATCATACCTGGTACAGTTTGCATATTGAACAAGTTGCTCATAATGATGTACCAATTATCTTCCGAGTGATTTTGTGTAAATAACATCAAGATCGTTTGCGGAGTTGCGATAAATGAGCTAGCAAAGATAACTGGAATAACCCCAGCTACATTCACTTTCAATGGTAAATATGAACTCTCTGAAGCACCAGCGAGGCGTCTTGTATATTGGATCGGAATCTTATAGTTAGCTTGTTGAACATAAGTCACGAATGTAACGATCGCCAAGATAGCTAATAATAAGATGACAATATATAAGATCGGTTGCCACAATTCTGAGGAACCTTGGAATTCTTCAACAAATACTTGACGAATACCGTCTGGAACGCGAGCGATGATCCCCGCCATGATGATCATTGAGATCCCATTACCGATGCCACGATCAGTGATCATATCACCTAACCAAGTCGTAAACATCGTACCACCAGTTAAGATCAAGCCGATACTGATGTATGTTTGCGGACTTGGATCTTTCACCAAGTTCAAACTACTCATATAGTTGAACCCAGCTGTAATCCCGATTGATTGTATAAACGCGAGCACAATGGTCAGATATCTAGTCCACTGATTTAACTTGCGCCGTCCGACTTCACCTTGTTTACTCCATTCAACAAATCGTGGAACAATGTCCATTTGTAATAACTGAACAACGATCTGAGCGGTAATATATGGAGAAACACCCATTGCTAAAATGGAATAGTTAGTCAAACCGCCACCGCTAAAAGTATTCAAGATACTAATTAACCCTGAAGACGCAACACTATTCAATGCTTTAGCGTTGATCCCAGGGACAGTGATATACGTGCCTAAGCGAAATACAACCAAGACACCTAAGGTAAATAAGATTTTATTGCGAATCTCTTTTACAGCAAAGGCGTACTTTAGTGTCTTAAGCATGTATTACATCACCTCTGCTTGACCGCCTGCTGCTTCGATGGCTGCTTTAGCACTGGCAGAGAACTTATTAGCTTTAACAGTTAATTTCTTGTTCAATTCACCATTACCTAAAACTTTAACGCCATCTTTTTCATTCTTAACGATACCAGCTTCCACCATCAATGCTGGTGTTACTTCTGCACCGTCTTCGAATTTGTTTAAAGTTTCTAAGTTTACAATAGCATATTCCTTACGGTTAATGTTATTGAAACCACGTTTTGGCATACGACGGAACAATGGCATTTGTCCACCTTCAAAGCCCAAACGTACTTTGCTACGAGCCTTTTGACCTTTTTGGCCACGACCTGCAGTTTTACCGTTACCGGATGAAGTACCACGACCTACGCGGTTACGTACTTGGCGTGAGCCTTCAGCTGGCTTTAATTCATGTAATTTCATTAGGGTTGGCACCTCCTTATTTATCTAAATAATAATTATTTAGCCAATTCAACGTCCACTAAATGATTGATCTTGCGAATAGCACCGCGCATTGCAGCGTTGTCAGGAACGACAACAGAGCTGTTTACACGTCCAAGGCCTAAGCCCTTAACGATTTCGCGTTGATTTTGAGGACGTCCGATGACAGAACGAACTAAAGTAACTTTTAAGTTAGCCATGAATTTGTCCTCCTTATTACTCTGCTAAGTGTTGAACAGAAACGCCACGTAAAGCAGCAACTTCTTCAGCACTCTTCATGTTAGCTAAACCATCCATTGTTGCACGAACAACGTTGATTGGTGTGTTGGAGCCTAATGATTTACTTGTAACATCAGCAACTCCGGCGAGTTCCATAACGGCACGAACAGCACCGCCAGCAGCAACCCCAGAACCAGCTTCAGCTGGCTTAAGTAAAATACGACTACCGCTGTATTGACCGAGAACTTCATGAGGAAGTGTTGTTCCGACCATTGGAACTTTAACTAAGTTCTTACGAGCAGCATCAACAGCCTTACGGATAGCTTCTGGAACTTCTTGAGCTTTACCTGTACCGAAGCCCACGTGGCCATTATGGTCACCGACGATCACTAAGGCAGCAAAGCGAAGACGACGTCCACCCTTAACAACTTTAGTGATGCGGTTGATCGCAACAACGCGATCTTCTAAATCTAATTGAGCTGGATCAATAAAAGTCATAAACGTTATTTCCTCCTTTTCCTAAAAGTCTAAGCCGTTTTCGCGAGCAGCTTCAGCCAAAGCTTGCACACGACCATGATAAAGGTATCCGCCACGGTCAAATACAACTTCTTTGATACCCTTGTCTGCAGCACGTTTAGCCACTAATTCACCAACAGCACTTGCTTGAGCTGTCTTTGTACCAGCGCTAACTTCACTGTCTAAAGTAGAGGCACTGACCAGCGTCACACCCGCTACGTCATCAATAACTTGAGCGTAGATGTTTTTGTTTGAACGATAAACATTTAAGCGTGGGCACTCAGCAGTACCAGAGATCTTACCACGAACACGTGTATGGCGCTTTTGACGCGTCTTATTCTTATCTGGTTTTGAAATCACTTTTTTCACCTCTTAGTTTTATTTAACAGCAGATCATGCTGCAAGATTATTTACCAGTCTTACCTTCCTTACGACGTACATATTCGCCAACGTAACGAATACCTTTGCCCTTGTAAGGTTCTGGTGCACGAGTTGCACGAATGCGAGCTGCGCAATCGCCAACATCTTCTTTGTTGATACCAGAAACGATAATTGATGTAGCTGATGGAGTTTCAAATTTGATTCCATCTTCTTCTTCAAATTCAACAGGGTGAGAGTAGCCCACGTTTAACACGAGCTTCTTACCTTGCATTTGAGCACGGTAACCAACACCACGAAGTTCAAGTTCTTTCTTGTAACCTTCTGTTACACCAACGACCATGTTATGGAAGTTAGCACGGGTTGTACCATGCATTGCTTTAGCTTTTTTGTCATCGCTTGAACGTTCAAATGTTGCAACGTTACCATCGATGTTGATCTTGATAAGATCAGAGAATTCACGAGTTAATTCACCTTTAGGACCTTTTACAGTCACAACGTTTCCGTCTTGTTTTACTTCAACGCCTTCCGGCAATTCAACTGCCTTATAACCAATACGACTCACGAGATGGACACCTCCTTTTGAACTTTATATATTACCAAACGTAAGCGACTACTTCGCCACCGATTTTCTTAGCGCGAGCATCTTTATCTGTCATAACACCTTCAGATGTTGACACGATAGCGATACCTAAACCGTTAAGAACCTTAGGCACTTCGTCAGCTTTAACGTATGAGCGTAAACCTGGTTTTGAGATACGACGGATACCAGAGATAACGCGTTCGTTGTTTTTACCGTATTTCAAGAATACACGGATGATACCTTGCTTGTCATCTTCAATGTATTCTACATCACGAACAAATCCTTCGTTCTTAAGGATTTCAGCGATGTTTTTCTTCATTTTTGAAGCAGGAACTTCTACAGATTCATGCTTGACCATGTTAGCATTACGAATACGTGTCAAGAAGTCTGCAATAGGATCTGTCATTGCCATGTTATTGCCTCCTTTTCCTTGTTAATATGGACTACCAGCTAGCCTTTTTCATGCCAGGGATTTGACCCTTATGAGCAAGTTCTCGCAGGCAAACACGGCATAACTTAAATTTACGATATACAGAATGAGGACGACCGCAACGTTCGCAACGTGTGTATTCTTGTGTTGAGAACTTAGCTGGGCGCTTATTCTTTGCTACTTGTGACTTTTTAGCCAATGTGAAACCCCCTTATTTAGCGAATGGCATTCCAAGTTGTGTCAAAAGTTCTTTGGATTCTTCGTCTGTGTTAGCTGTTGTAACGATAACGATATCCATACCACGAACCTTGTTAACATTATCAAAATCAATTTCAGGGAAGATCAATTGTTCGCGTACGCCCAATGTGTAGTTCCCGCGGCCATCAAATGCACGCTTGCTTACACCATGGAAGTCACGCACACGAGGCAATGAAACTGAAACTAATTTGTCCAAAAATTCGTACATACGTTGTCCACGTAAGGTAACCTTGGCACCAATCGCCATACCTTCACGTAAACGGAAGCCAGCGATAGATTTCTTAGCGCGGGTAATAACTGGTTTTTGACCAGAAATAAGCGTAAGTTCTTCCACAGCTTCATCCAAATTTTTAGCATTGCTTACAGCATCACCAACACCCATGTTGATAACGATCTTATCAACCTTAGGTGCTTGCATGATTGATGAGTAGTTGAATTTTTCCATCAATGATGGAACGATTTCATTAGTATATTTTTCTTTTAAACGGTTAACCATGAAGAAAGTATCCTCCTTTCTCGACTATTCACTGATTTTTTTAACGTTAGAAACATGAATTGGTGCTTCCATTTCAACGATCCCACCGTTTGGGTTTGCGTTGTTAGGTTTTTGATGCTTCTTAACGATGTTTACACCTTTTACGATCACACGATCATTTGCTGGGAAAGCCTTGATAACAACGCCTTCTTTACCTTTGTCCTTACCAGCGATAACTTTAACTTTGTCATTGCTCTTGATGAACATTTTCTCTGCGCACCTCCTTGCCAAATAGACGGATATTATAATACTTCAGGTGCTAAGGAAACGATCTTCATGAAGTTTCCGTCACGTAATTCACGTGCAACAGGTCCGAAAATACGTGTACCCTTAGGTGACTTGTCATCACCGATGATAACAGCAGCATTTTCATCGAACTTGATGTATGAACCGTCAGCACGGTGTGCACCAGATTTTGTACGAACAACAACAGCCTTGACAACATCGCCTTTTTTGACAACGCCACCTGGTGTTGCTTGTTTAACAGTAGCAACAATAATGTCACCGATATTAGCAGTCTTCACACGGGAACCACCCAAAATCTTGATAACCAAGATTTCACGGGCACCGGAGTTATCAGCGACTTTCAAACGACTCTCTTGTTGGATCACAGTATGTGACCTCCTTTCGCTATTAGATAGATCAGAATACGAATGCTTTGTTAGTTATCGGAAATTAGATAATAACTGCTTTTTCAACGATTTCTAATAAACGGAAACGTTTTGTAGCTGACAACGGACGTGTTTCCATGATCTTAACAATATCGCCAACTTTAGCTTCATTGTTTTCATCATGTGCCTTGTATTTCTTAGAATACTTAACACGTTTACCGTAAACCTTATCGTTCACGTAAGTTTCAACAACAACAGTGATTGTTTTTTCCATTTTGTCAGAAACGACACGTCCTTGATAGACTTTGCGTTGGTTACGACCTTCACTCATGCGCGATTAGCCTCCTTTTCGTATTCTTATTTGTTCAATTCTTGTTGACGCAACGCAGTCTTGATGCGTGCGATCGTTTTACGAACTTCTTTCAAGCGTGCGGTGTTTTCTAATTGACCGGTAGCTAATTGGAAGCGTAAGTTAAATAATTCTTCTTTGAATTGCTTTTCTTTTTCGAGCATTTCAGCAGTGGTTAATTCATTAATTTCATTAATCTTCATTTGATTCGCCACCTACCTCACGTTTTACAAACTTAGTCTTGACTGGGAGTTTGTGGGAAGCTAAACGCAATGCTTCACGAGCAACTTCTTCAGAAACACCACCAATTTCAAACATGACCTTGCCACGTTTTACAGGAGCTACCCAGCCTTCTGGAGCACCTTTACCGGAACCCATACGAACACCAATAGCCTTAGCTGTGTAAGACTTGTGAGGGAAAATCTTGATCCAAACTTTCCCACCACGCTTCATGTAACGAGTCATAGCAATACGAGCAGCTTCGATTTGACGGTTTGTGATCCAATGTGAATCAGTAGCTTGTAAACCGAATTCGCCGAATGTTACTTCCTTACCGCCTTTTGCTTCACCACGCATTTTACCGCGGAATTCACGACGGTGCTTTACACGTTTTGGTACTAACATAGACTATTTCCCTCCTTTACCGTTATTTTTCTTTGTTGGCAATACTTCACCACGGTAGATCCAAACTTTAACGCCCAATTGGCCGTATGTTGTTGTAGCTTCTACCCATGCGTAATCAATATCAGCACGTAATGTATGCAAAGGAACAGTACCTTCTGAGAATTGTTCGATACGGGACATATCAGCACCGTTCAAACGACCAGCAACTTGAACCTTGATACCTTTTGCGCCAGCACGCATTGTACGTTGGATAGCTTGTTTCATTGCACGACGGAAAGCAACACGGTTTTCCAATTGTTGCGCAATGCTTTCACCAACTAATTTTGCTTCTAAATCAGGCTTCTTGATTTCCACAATGTTGATGTGTACTCGCTTGCCTGTCAAGTTGTTTAATTCTTTACGAAGCTTTTCAACTTCAGAACCGCCTTTACCGATGACCATACCTGGTTTTGCAGTATGGATAGAAATGTTAACACGCTTTGCAGCACGTTCGATCTCTACGGTAGAGACAGCAGCGTCGGCTAATTTCTTTTCGATGTATTCACGGATGTGTAAGTCTTCGTGTAAGTTGGAAGCAAAATCTTTTTCAGCATACCATTTTGCATCCCAGTCACGAATGATACCGACACGTAACCCGGTTGGATTTACTTTTTGACCCACGCGTTATCCCTCCTTATTTAACAGATACCACAACTGTAATGTGACTTGTACGCTTGTTGATTGGGGAAGCAGAACCCTTTGCACGAGGACGGAAACGCTTCAAAGTTGGTCCTTCGTTAACATAGGCTTCGCTTACATAAAGATCTTCAACATCTAAGTCAAAGTTGTTTTCTGCGTTTGCAACAGCAGATTTCAAAACTTTTTCGATTAAGTAAGCACCAGATCTTGGTGTGAACTTCAAGATACCGAATGCTTCAGCAACGTTCTTACCACGGATAAGATCGATCACAAGACGTGCTTTACGTGCAGGGATTCGAACTGTCTTGGCAGTTGCTTTTGCTGATGTTACTTGTTCAGCCATGATTTATCCTCCCTTATTATTTCTTGCCTGTCTTCTTATCGTCTGCGGCATGACCATGGAATGTACGTGTTGGCACGAATTCACCTAATTTATGACCGACCATATCTTCTTGGATATAAACCGGTACATGCTTACGACCATCATATACTGCGATTGTGTAACCAATAAAGCTAGGGAAAATCGTGGAACGACGTGACCATGTCTTGATCACTGATTTCTTTTCTTGATCAGCTTGTGCTTCGACCTTTTTCATCAAGTGTTCGTCGACGAAAGGTCCTTTTTTCAAACTACGACTCAAAGTATGTCCTCCTTTCGGAACAATAATCGCATAAAATTTACGCGATTAGGAGATTATTTCTTTTTACGACTACGTACGATAAATTTATTTGACTTAGCTTTCTTAGAGCGAGTCTTAAGACCTGTAGTCTTCTTACCCCATGGAGACATTGGAGATGGACGACCAACAGGAGCTTTACCTTCACCACCACCGTGTGGGTGATCATTAGGGTTCATTACAGAACCACGGCTTTGTGGACGCTTGCCCAACCAGCGGGAACGACCAGCTTTACCGATGTTGATAAGTTCGTGTTGTTCGTTACCAACAGCACCGATCGTAGCACGGCATGTAACTAAGATCATACGAACTTCACCAGAAGTCAAACGAACGATCGCATACTTTCCTTCTTTACCAAGTAATTGAGCTGATGTACCAGCAGAACGAACCAATTGGCCACCCTTACCTGGTTTTAATTCGATGTTGTGGATAACTGTACCAACTGGAATGTTTTCCAATGGCAATGCGTTACCAACTTTGATATCAGCATCTTTACCGGATTGAATTTTTTGGCCAACTTCAAGGCCTTTTGGTGCAAGGATGTATGATTTAACACCATCAGCATAAACAACTAATGCGATGTTAGCAGAACGGTTTGGATCATACTCGATTGCTTTAACTGTTGCAGGAACATCGTCTTTAATACGTTTGAAGTCGATCAAACGGTATTGACGTTTGTGTCCACCACCACGGTGACGAACTGTGATATGACCGTAAGAGTTACGACCAGCTGTCTTACTCTTGGATGCAAGCAAGGACTTTTCTGGGGTTGTTTTTGTGATTTCAGCGAAATCTGAACCAGTCATATTACGACGACCGTTAGAGGTTGGTTTGAATTTTTTGATCCCCACTATATTTCCCTCCTATGATTAATTTAAAATTTTATTCTTCGTTGAATAATTGAATATCTTTTGATTCTGGTTTCAAAGTAACGATAGCTTTACGACGCTTACGTGTGTAGCCTTCGTAACGACCCATGCGTTTCTTTTTACCTTTAACGTTCATGATGTTAACTTTAGCAACTTCAACTTCAAAGATGTCTTCAACAGCATCTTTAACTTGTGTCTTGTTAGCACGTAAGTCAACTTCAAATGTGTAGCGTTTGTTGTCCATTTCATTCATAGAAGCTTCTGTGATGATAGGACGTAAGATTACATCGCGTGATTCCATTATGCAAGAACCTCCTCTACTTGAGAAAGAGCTCCTTTTGTGATGACCATCTTGTCGCTGTTTACGACGTCTAATACGTTCAAGCCTTTAGCTGGGATAACTGTTACGTTAGCTAAGTTACGTGCAGCTAATGCAGCTTTTTCGTTGTCATCTTCAAGAACTACTAAAACTTTGGATTTAACATCTAAGTTGTTCAAAACTTCTGCAAATGCTTTTGTCTTTGGAGCGTCGAAGTTCAATGTTTCAACAACTACCAAGCTATTGTCCAATACCTTTTGAGAAAGGACGGAGCGGATAGCCAAGCGACGCACTTTACGTGGAAGCTTGTAAGCATATGAGCGAGGTGTAGGACCGAATACGGTACCACCACCAACCCATTGTGGTGAGCGGATAGAACCTTGGCGAGCACGACCTGTACCCTTTTGACGCCATGGCTTACGACCACCACCGCGAACAGCACTTCTGTTCTTAACTGCGTGTGTACCTTGACGAAGTGATGCACGTTGCATGATCACAGCATCAAAAACAACACTTTCATTTGGTTCGATACCAAAAACTGCCTCGTTCAATTGAACATCGCCGTTTTGTGTACCGTCTTGATTAAATAATGCTACTGTAGGCATGTGTATTTTTCCTCCCTTCCTCTAATTATTTAACTGTACTCTTAATTGTAACGAATGACTTGTTAGCGCCTGGTACGTTACCCTTGATCAAAAGTACGCCGTTTTCTGTATCAGCTTTAACGATTTCCAAGTTTTGGATCGTAACTCGTTTGCCACCCATACGTCCTGGTAATAACTTACCTTTCATAACACGGTTGATGATAACACCCATCGAACCTGGTCGACGGTGGTAACGGGAACCGTGAGCCATTGGTCCACGACTTTGACCCCAACGTTTGATGTTACCTTGGAAACCATGTCCCTTGGACGTACCTGTTACGTCTACGATGTCGCCTGCTTCGAACAAGTCTGCCTTGATTTCGTCACCGACTTTGTATTCTCCAAGCTCAACATCGCGGATTTCACGAACGAAGCGCTTAGGAGCAGTATTTGCTTTTGCTGCATGACCCTTAGCAGGTTTGTTAGCATTCACTTCACGTTGGTCATCAAAACCTAATTGAACAGCTTCGTAACCGTCGTTTTCAACTGTTTTAACTTGTAATACAACGTTAGAACCAACTTCAACAACTGTTACAGGAACTAATTCGCCGTTTTCAGTGAAGACTTGTGTCATACCTACTTTTTTGCCTAAGATTCCTTTAGTGGTCATGAGTACACCTCCAATTAATTTTTATAGTTTAATGTAATTTATTATAATTTGATTTCGATATCAACACCAGATGGTAAGTCAAGTTTCATCAATGAATCAACTGTCTTTGGTGTAGGATTTACGATATCGATCAAACGCTTATGTGTGCGCATTTCAAATTGTTCACGAGAATCTTTGTATTTGTGTGGTGAACGAATAACCGTGTAAATTGTACGTTCCGTTGGCAACGGAATAGGACCGGAAATTTGAGCACCTGTTCTCTTAGCTGTTTCCACGATCTTGTCAGCGGATTGATCTAAAATGCGGTGTTCGTATGCTTTCAAACGAATACGAATTTTTTGTTTTGCCATTATGTTACCTCCCTCGTCTATTTTAAAAATAAGACTAGCTCCGTGAAAATTCCCGTCACGCCTGTGGCAAAGCTCCCGGGTGTGTCGCAACCTTTCACATCATAGCTCATTTAAAATATAAAACAACTGAATTATGCACTTGTCCCTTGCACAAGTACTTTTCTATATTATTACAAACAAAAACACAAATCAAGTATTTTTTGAAAATATTTTCGTGAAAGCGGTATTTGTTTTTTACTTTACAATTAGATCACTTTTCTTCTATTATAGTAAGAAAATATATTCGAGGTATCTTAACATGAAAAAAGCTCTACTTATTATTGATTACACTAACGACTTTATCGCTGATAACGGCACACTCTCTTGTAAAGAGTCCGGTCAAGCTATCGAAGAGCCTATCTTAAAATTAGCTGATACCTATCTAGCTAACGGTGACTATGTTATCTTACCGACCGACACACATCAGTTAAATGATAAGTACCATCCTGAAAGTAAATTATTCCCCCCACATAATATAGAAAAAACTTGGGGACACCAGCTTTACGGTAAACTAGCAAAGTGGTACCAAAATAATCAAGCTAACGAATTGGTCTGGCAATACTCCAAAGATCGGTATTCCAGCTTCCAAAATACGGGCTTGGATAACTTTTTACGTACTCATAAGATCGACACGCTCTGTTTGACTGGGGTCTGCACCGACATTTGCGTCTTGCATACCGCCGTGGATGCTTACGACTTAAACTATGCCCTTGAGATCCCTAAAAACGCCGTGGCTAGCTTTGACCAAATCGGGCATGATTGGGCTTTACGTCATTTCGAAAGTTCTTTAGGTGCAAAAGTGTACTAAAAATAAAGATGCTAGTGGCACTGGATCTGTCAAGTATAATGGGGCTTGATCGTGGAATTGTTCTGCGGTCAAGCCGTTTTTGCTTGTATATGCACACATCTTCTTTTGCTTATTATTTAGCCTCTTATCATTTATAGTATTTTTAAGCATTTAGTTTAATTTTTCCTTTTACCTTGCACAAAAAACTTAAACTTCTTAAAATTAGGTTGTACCAAGAAGAGAGAAGGTCATTAATTATGTACTATAATGCAGCACTAGTGCTTGAAGGTGGCGCCATGCGTGGACTCTACACTTCGGGCATCCTTGATGTCTTACTAAAAAAAGATATTCAATTTAAAACCGTGATCGGTGTTTCAGCGGGCTCTTTGAGTGGTGCTAATTATGTTTCCAAACAATACAAGCGAACTTACAATATCAATACTAAATACCGTGATGACAAAGAATACATCTCAATGGCTAATGTGCTCAAAAAAGAAAGCATCATCAACCTTGATTTCTTATTCGCAGATCATGGACCAACTTGGCATAACTTTGATGCAAAAGCATACGAACGCTCAGAAACGAATTTTGTGGTCGTAGCGACTGAATTGACAAGTGGAAAAGCCGTTACTTTCAACAAACCAAAACCAGGTAAACCATTTATAAATGCTTTAGAAGCTTCATCTTCTATGCCTTTTATCTCAAAACCAGTCCAAACGGCCAAGGGATTGTGTCTAGACGGCGGGATCGCTGATTCGATACCTTATGACCTAGCCCAACAAGCTGGTTTTGATAAAATCGTGGTCGTCAGAACTAGAATGCGAGATTACCGCAAAAAACCAACTAGCTTTGCCTTACAAAAGATCTATCACCGCCATTTCAAAACTTATCCTAACTTTGTCAAAGCTGCGATCGCACGACCAGAAAATTACAATAAGTCGGTCGAAACTTTGAACCAGTTAGAAAAAGACAATAAGATCTTTGTTTTAGCACCAGAAACACCTGTTAAAGTTAGCCGTTTAGAACATAACGTCAAAAAACTCGATGAACTCTATCAAGTAGGAACTGCCGATATGGAGAACAACTTCGATAAAATGATCGCCTATTTAGAAAGTTGAGCTTATGTATCACAAAAAGACCGCTGGGATAACCCCAACGGTCTTTTCTTATACCATCAATTATAATTAAGCGTTGCCGCCATTTTTCTTGATGATTTCTTCTTGGATAGCCTTTGGTACTGGTTCGTAGTGATCCATTGTCATTGTAAATGTACCACGACCTTGTGTTGCAGAACGCAATGTTGTTGCGTAACCGAACATTTCGGACAATGGAACAAATGCGTTAACAACTTGCGCGTTACCGCGAGCTTCCATACCTTCAACACGGCCACGACGAGCTGTTACGTGACCCATAACGTCACCCAAGTTATCTTCTGGAGCAACAACTTCAACCTTCATGATAGGTTCAAGAATTACAGCGCCAGCCTTGGATGCAGCGTTACGCAAGGAAAGTGATGCAGCAACCTTAAATGCAGCTTCAGAGGAGTCAACATCGTGGTAGCTACCATCATATAACTTAGCCTTAACGTCGATCAATGGGTAACCAGCCAAGACACCATTTTGCATAGCTTCCTTCAAACCTTGTTCTACTGAAGGGATGTATTCACGAGGAACAACACCACCGACGATAGCATTTTCGAATTCGAAGCCTTTACCTTCTTCGTTTGGTGTAAATTCGATCCAAACGTCACCGTATTGACCTTTACCACCAGATTGGCGAACGAACTTACCTTGTGATTGTACTTGTTTTGTAAATGTTTCACGGTAAGCAACTTGTGGTTCACCAACAGTAGCTTCAACGTGGAATTCACGCTTCATACGATCAACGATGATATCCAAGTGCAACTCACCCATACCAGCGATCAATGTTTCGCCTGTTTCTGGGTTTGTTTCAGCCTTGAATGTAGGATCTTCTTCAGCAAGTTTTTGTAAAGCAACGTCCATCTTATCTTGGTCAGCTTTGGATTTTGGTTCCACAGAAACTTGGATAACTGGTTCTGGGAATTCCATGGATTCAAGGATCAATGGGTGCTTAGGATCTGTCAAGGAGTCACCTGTTGTTGTGTCCTTCAAACCGATAGCAGCAGCGATATCACCGGAGAATACTTCAGAGATCTCGTTACGGTGGTTAGAGTGCATTTGCAACAAACGACCTACACGTTCACGCTTACCTTTTGTAGCGTTCAAGACGTATGAACCAGCTTCTAAAGTACCTGTGTAAACACGGAAGAATGTCAAACGACCAACGAATGGATCAGTTGCGATCTTAAATGCTAAACCAGCAAATGGCTTGTCATCATCAGCAACAAGTTCAACAACTTCATCTGTATCTGGGTTTGTAGCGTTATATGGCTTAACATCTAATGGAGATGGTAAGTAATCATTAACACCATCAAGCATCATTTGAACACCTTTGTTCTTGAAAGCAGAACCAGCAAAAACAGGGTATACATCTAAGCTAAGTGTAGCTTGACGAATAGCTTTCTTGATCTCTTCTTTAGAGATTTCTTCCCCACCAAGGTATTTTTCCATGATGTCTTCATTAACATCAGCTAATGCTTCGATCATTTCTTCACGGCGAGTTTGTGCTTCTTCTAAGTATTCTTCTGGAACATCAACTGTTTCCCAGCTAGCACCGGAAGCATCTTCATCGTAAAGGTCAGCTTGCATTTCAACCAAGTCGATAACACCTTCGAATTGATCTTCAGCACCGATAGGCATTTGAACTGGCAATGGGTTTGCTTGCAAACGGTCCTTGATCGTGCTTACAGAGTAGTCAAAGTTAGCACCGATCTTGTCCATCTTGTTGATGAATACGATACGTGGAACACCGTATGTTGTAGCTTGACGCCATACGTTTTCTGTTTGTGGTTCTACCCCAGATTGAGCATCCAAAACAACTACCGCACCGTCAAGAACACGTAATGAACGTTCTACTTCGACAGTAAAGTCAACGTGTCCTGGGGTGTCGATGATGTTGATCCGGTTGTCTTTCCATTGCGCTGTTGTAGCAGCAGATGTGATCGTGATACCACGTTCTTGTTCTTGTTCCATCCAGTCCATTTGTGAAGCACCATCGTGTGTTTCACCGATTTTGTGGATCTTACCTGTGTAATACAAGATACGTTCGGTCGTTGTTGTCTTACCAGCATCGATGTGAGCAACGATCCCGATGTTACGTGTTTTTTCCAATGGGAATTCACGCTTGTTTGCCATTTGAGATTTCTCTCCTTCCAAAAATAAAAATAAATAGTAGTTCTTTTTTCAAAAAAATGACTACTATAAGATTTACCTATCTAAATCATATAATAGTCATCCTAAAATTACCAGCGATAGTGTGCAAATGCGCGGTTGGCTTCTGCCATCTTGTGTGTATCTTCGCGCTTCTTAACTGATGCACCTGTATTGTTAGCAGCGTCCATAATTTCTTTAGCTAAGCGTTCTGGCATTGTGTGTTCCCCACGTAAACGTGAGTAGTTAACTAACCAACGCAAACCTAATGTTGTACGACGTTCTGGACGAACTTCGATCGGAACTTGGTAGTTAGAACCACCAACACGGCGAGCTTTAACTTCCAAAACAGGCATGATGTTCTTCATTGCTTCTTCGAACACTTCTAATGGATCGTTACCTGTTTGTTCCTTAATAATATCAAAAGATTCGTATAAAATTTTTGATGCAGTCCCGCGCTTACCGTCTAACATCAAACGGTTGATCAAGCGTGTAACCAATTTTGAGTTGTAAATTGGATCTGGGAGCACTTCGCGTTTTGCAACGGCACCTTTTCTTGGCATCTAAAATGACCTCCTCAAATTCTAGCTACTTCTTCGTAATTAAGTATTTTTTAGTTATTTATGTTTAATTATTTCTTAGGTTTCTTAGCACCATACTTGGAGCGACTTTGCATACGACCGTCAACACCGGCTGTATCTAAAGCACCACGAACAATATGGTAACGAACCCCTGGTAAGTCTTTTACACGACCGCCACGGATAAGAACAACACTGTGTTCTTGCAAGTTGTGGCCGATACCTGGGATGTATGCTGTAACTTCGATCAAGTTAGACAAACGAACACGAGCATACTTACGTAAAGCAGAGTTAGGTTTCTTAGGTGTCATTGTACCGACACGAGTTGCAACCCCGCGTTTTTGAGGAGCAGGATTGTTTGTTTGTACTTTCTTGTAACTGTTATACCCAAAGTTTAAAGCTGGGGAATTAGATTTTGAACCTTTAGACTTACGGCCCTTACGAACTAATTGGTTAATTGTAGGCATATCTAAAGCTTCCTCCTTCCTTGTCTCATGTATTATTTTTAAGTACACACATCCAGGAGTTTCTTTTTTATGAATAAAAAAATAACGTCCCGATGTACGTCGTTTTAATGTGTGCTAACTTGCTCACAGCCAGCACGATCTTGGGCTGACCCCCCAAGAGAACTGTTCACATAAAGCACCTTTTACAGAGTAACACGTTTAAACAAGAGATGTCAAATAATATTTTCAAATTATGCACAATTTTTTTCAAAGGTTTTGCGTATCTATAAAGTGAGGAGGGATATTATATGCTGATCACACTGATAATTATCTTAGGTTTATGTCTGGGGTCATTTGCGACCTGTCTAACTTACCGCTCTAAATACCACTATTCATTGCTCTACCCGCATTCTTTTTGTGAAACTTGCCAGCATAACTTGACTTGGTGGCAACTGATCCCTGTTTTAGGTTATGTTTTACAAAAAGGTCATTGTCATTTTTGCCACCAAAAGATCTCACCCTTTAGCACCTACATCGAATCAGGTTTTGGTCTATTATTGGGCAGTATCTGCTATTTTTTACCGTGGGAGCTCTGGCCTAATTTCATTTTGACGAGTTTTTGGCTTCTCTGCTTGAGTCTAGAAGATTGGCAAGATACGGCTATTTCTCTTTACCTATTGATATTGGGTGCCATTGGCCCACTAACACTTGCTCCCTTGCAACTTTCTTTTACTCAAGTTGTTTTATTAGGTGTGCTTTTGTGGGCAAATTGGACTAAAAAACTTGGTTATGGTGATACCTTTGTTATTTTAGTCTTAGGGATAACACTAGGCGATCAAACTTTGGCTAGCATTTTATTTATCGCTAGTCTAGCCGCACTCATCTATGTCAAATACACTAAACAACATGCACTTCCCTTTGTCCCCTTTCTGTCTTTAGGGTATCTTTTGAGTTTGCCTGTTGCTTTAAATTGGGCTAAATTTTAAAAAAAGTTAAGGCCAAGGTTCGATCCAAGTAAAATCAAGCGGTTTCAATTATAATTTATAGTGTATAATGATATTTCTATATAGAGGTGAATTATTGATGAAACACAAAATTATTTTAGATACTGATCCCGGGATCGATGATGCAGTGATGATCTCAACTGCCCTGACCGATCCCCAGCTAGATGTTGCTTTGATCACTACTGTTGCTGGTAACGTAACGGTTGATAAAACGACTAAAAATGCTTTGAAACTGGTCGACTTTTTCAACAAAGACGTACCTGTAGCAGCCGAGGCAGCTGACCCATTGATCAAAAAATTCGAGGATGCGGCTCGGATCCATGGTGAAAGTGGGATGGCAGGCTATGACTTCCCCGAACCAACGAGCAAGCCACTTACTTTGCATGCTGTCCAAGCTTTACATGAAACGCTCAAAAACAGCGCAGAGCCAATAACTTTGATCACCACTGGAGCTTATACCAACATTGCCCTTTTACTGCGTGAATATCCTGAGATCAAACCTAAGATCAAGCAGATCATCGCTATGGGTGGTTCATTAGGTCGGGGCAATATGACTAGTGCTGCTGAATTCAACGTCTTTACCGATCCGCATGCTGCTCAGATCATGTATAGTTCACAGATCCCGCTCGTTATGGTCGGTCTGGATGTTACGCTTGCTGGTCGGATCAATGATGAAACGACCGCTAAGCTCAAGCAATTTGGGCGTGCTGGTCAAATGCTCCATGATATCATCGGGCATGACTTTGACCATGATGAAAAGGGAACGGCGATCCACGATCTCCAAACGCTCTTTTATCTCGAACATCCAGAAGCTTTTGAAACTAAAGACTACTGGATCGATATCGTCACAGAAGGCCCTGCAGTTGGGGAAACTGTAGCTGATATCCGTGGTGCCTATCATGATGGTAAAACTAATGCTAAAGTCTGTGTAGGTATTGATACTGTTGCCTTTAATCAATGGTTATTAGATAAGGTCAGCCAAAACATGCAAAATTAGCCCAAACAAAAAGCATCTCGCAAAATCGCGAGATGCTTTTTTAATATATCAGCGATGCTTAGTTTTCATCATCTGCTTTAACAGCAGCCATCGCTTCTTTTGCTTCAAGTGATTTTTCCACATCGGAAATCGAGTAAACACTGTCAGAAGCAGCACCTACTTCTTCAGGAACAATGTCACGGTACTTCTTCATACCTGTACCAGCAGGGATGATCTTACCGATGATAACATTTTCCTTCAAACCGATCAATGGATCGTTCTTACCACGGATAGCAGCATCAGTTAGGACACGTGTTGTTTCTTGGAAGGAAGCAGCAGATAAGAAACTGTTTGTTTCCAAGGAAGCCTTGGTGATACCAAGAAGGACAGGACGTGCTGTGGCTGGGATACCGCCGTTGATCAAAGTATCAACGTTGTTATCCTTAAAGTCGTTGATATCCATCAATGTACCTGGCAACATGTTGGTGTCACCTGGATCCATGATACGAACTTTACGCAACATTTGACGCGCCATAACTTCAACGTGCTTATCAGAAATTTCTACCCCTTGCATACGGTAAACTTTTTGAACTTCACGCAAGATGTAGTTTTCGGTTGATAAGACGTCACGCACTTTGATCAATTCCTTAGGATCGATCGAACCTACTGTCAAGGCTTCTCCACGGTGAACATAGTCGCCTTCTTTTACCTTCAAGACAGAAGTAAATGGTAGGGAGTATGTTCTCGTATCTGTTTCACCTTGAACTGTAACTTCTTTTGTACGTTCAGCTGGATTTTCTTCAACTGATTGGATGACACCCGTAACTTCTGTGATCGTTGCACGACCCTTAGGATTACGAGCTTCAAAGATTTCTTGCACACGAGGAAGACCTTGTGTGATATCGTCTCCGGCAACCCCACCGGTATGGAACGTACGCATCGTAAGCTGAGTACCAGGTTCACCGATAGATTGAGCAGCCACAGTACCAACTGCTTCACCCACTTCAACTTCATCACCCGTAGCCATGTTACGGCCGTAGCAGTGTTCACAAACACCATGACGTGTGTTACATGTGAAGGCTGAACGGATCGTGACCATTTCAACTCCAGCCTCAACAACTTGTTGTGCCATTGTTTCATCGATCATAACATCAGCTGGAACGATAACTTCGCCTGTTTCTGGATGTTTAACAGCCTTCATCGTGTAACGACCTAAGATACGATCGTATAATGGTTCGATCATTTCGTTACCTTCACGGATAGCTGTAACATCTAAACCACGGTCAGTACCACAGTCTGTTTCACGAATGATAACATCTTGGGCAACGTCTACCAAACGACGAGTCAAGTAACCAGAGTCAGCTGTCTTAAGCGCCGTGTCGGTCATACCTTTACGAGCACCGTGAGTGGAGATAAACATTTCCATCACAGAAAGACCTTCACGGAAGTTCGCGATAACTGGAAGTTCCATTGTCTTACCGTTAGGAGCAGCCATCAAGCCACGCATACCAGCGAGCTGCGTAAAGTTAGAGATGTTACCACGAGCACCGGAATCACTCATCATTTGGATAGGGTTAGATGGATCCATCTTTTCAACTAGCTTAGCTTGGATATCATCTTTAGCCTTGTTCCAAATAGCGATAACACGGTTGTAACGTTCGTCTTCTGTGATCAAGCCACGACGGAATTGCTTAGCAACTGCCGCAACTTCTTTGTGAGCACGTTCAACGATCTCTGGTTTTTCATCAAGATCAGTAACGTCAGCGATCCCCACTGTCAAACCAGATTTAGTTGATTCGTAGTAACCTAGATCTTTCATGCGGTCCAAAAGTTCTGCTGTAGCAGTAACTTTGTAGTCCTTGTAGACTTGAGCGATGATGTCTGATAAGAAACCAGACTTAAATGGCGCTACAAGATCAGCTTCAGCCAAGTATTCATGAATATCTTGACCTGGTTCTAAGAAATATTTATCTGGCGTCTTACCGGACAAGTTTTCTGTAGTCGGTTCGTTAAGGTATGGGAAATCTTCTGGTAAGATCTCGTTAAAGATCGCTTTACCAGCCGTTGTCACCAAGATCCGGTCTTTTTGCCAGTCTGTAAATGGTGTACCTTTAGCCGCCAAGGAAGATGCTTGCAAACCAATACGTGTGTGCAAGTGCACGTAGTTGTTTTGGTAAGCTGTGCGAACTTCGTTAACGTCTTTGAAGATCATACCTTCACCTTCACGATCTTTTTCTTCGATCGTGATGTAGTAGTTACCGATCGTCATATCTTGAGATGGTGAGATGATCGGCTTACCATCTTTAGGTGCCAAGATGTGGTGTGCAGCAAGCATGAGCAAGCGTGCTTCTGCTTGAGCTTCATCAGATAATGGCACGTGGATAGCCATTTGGTCCCCGTCAAAGTCGGCATTGTAAGCTTCACAGGCAAGTGGATGCAAGCGCATAGCTTTACCATCAACTAATGTAGGTTCAAAGGCTTGGATACCCAAACGGTGCAATGTAGGGGCGCGGTTCAAAAGAACTGGGTGTTCTTTGATAACATCTTCTAAAACGTCCCAGATATCATCGTCACGACGATCGATCTTACGTTTAGCATTCTTGATGTTAGAAGCCATACCCCGCTTAGTCAATTCACGCATCATGAATGGTTTGAACAATTCCAAAGCCATTTCATGCGGGATACCCATTTGGTTAAGTTTCAACTTAGGACCAACGTCGATAACCGAACGACCAGAGTAGTCAACACGCTTACCTAACAAGTTTTGACGGAAGCGACCTTGCTTACCTTTAAGCATATGAGACAAGGACTTCAATGGACGGTTACCAGGTCCTGTTACCGGACGACCACGACGACCGTTATCGATCAAAGCATCAACAGCTTCTTGCAACATCCGTTTTTCGTTTTGCACGATGATGCCAGGCGCATTCAAGTCGAGCAAACGTTTCAAACGGTTATTACGGTTGATAACCCGACGGTATAAGTCGTTCAAGTCACTTGTTGCAAAACGGCCACCTTCAAGTTGGACCATTGGACGTAGATCTGGTGGAATAACAGGAATTGCATCCATTACCATCCAGTCAGCATGATTGCCAGAGTTCAAGAAGGCTTCTAAAATATCCAAACGGCGAACGGCACGTGTCCGTTTTTGACCGGTGGCTTCTTTTAATTCTTCTTTTAATTCAGCACATTCTCTTTCTAGATCTACATCGCGTAAAAGTGTCCGAATAGCTTCAGCACCCATTGCTGCTTTAAAGCCGTCACCGTATTCTTCACGTTTTTCACGATATTCACGTTCTGTTAAGAGTTGTTTTCTTTCTAAAGGCGTGTCCCCACCATCAGTAACCACATAAGATGCAAAGTAGATGATCTCTTCAAGGGCACGAGGGCTCATGTCAAGCACAAGACCCATACGGCTAGGGATACCTTTGAAATACCAAATATGTGTTACAGGGGCAGCAAGTTCGATGTGACCCATCCGTTCACGACGAACTTTGGCACGTGTGACTTCAACGCCACAGCGGTCACACACAACGCCCTTATAACTAACTTTCTTGTATTTTCCACAGGCACATTCCCAGTCTTTTGTAGGTCCGAAAATCCGTTCATCAAACAGACCGTCTTTTTCTGGTTTCAACGTACGATAGTTGATCGTTTCTGGCTTCTTGACTTCACCATAAGACCAGCTTCTGATCTTATCGGATGAAGCAAGGCCGATTTGCATGCTATCGAATTTATTGACATCGATCAAAGGACCGACCTCCCTTTCTTATTTTGAAATACGAGTGTTTACTACTTTTCAACTTTTGTTTCTTCTTCGGCTGGTTTTGAGCCTTCTGCAGCAGCTTCTTTTTCAGCTGCTGCTTTTTCGCGCTTAGCTTTTTCTGCTTCAGAAACTTTAGCTAGTGCATCGACTTTCATGATGTCATCATCATCTTCGTCCATGTCACGCAATTCGATCTCTTGTTTTTGAACGTCAAGCACTTTCATATCAAGTCCAAGTGATTGTAATTCCTTAACTAAAACGCGGAATGATTCAGGCACGCCAGGTTGTGGAATTTGTTCACCCTTAACGATAGCTTCGTAAGTCTTAACACGACCGACCACGTCATCAGACTTGTACGTCAAGATCTCTTGTAAGGTGTAAGCTGCCCCATAAGCTTCAAGGGCCCAAACTTCCATTTCCCCAAATCTTTGACCACCAAATTGTGCTTTACCACCAAGAGGTTGTTGTGTGACCAAGGAGTAAGGTCCAATTGAACGAGCGTGGATCTTATCATCGACCATGTGAGCGAGTTTCATGTAGTACATGACACCAACAGCAACACGGTTATCAAAGGCTTCACCTGTCCGGCCATCGTAAAGAACTGTCTTACCGTCGGATGGAAGACCAGCTTCTTTCAATGCTGCCCAGATATCTTCGTCACGCGCACCATCGAAAACTGGTGAAGTTACGTGGATACCGAGTTTGCGTGCAGCCATACCCAAGTGCAAGTCTAATACTTGCCCGATGTTCATACGGGAAGGCACACCCATTGGAGAAAGCATGATGTCGATCGGTGTACCATCTGGCATAAATGGCATATCTTCTTCAGGGATAACCACTGAGACTGTACCCTTGTTACCGTGACGACCGGCCATCTTATCGCCGACTTGCAATTTACGTTTTTGTGCAATATAAACACGAACCATCATGTTAACACCAGGTGCTAGTTCATCGCCAGCTTCGCGCGTGAAGATCTTCACGTCTTGGACGATACCGCCACCACCGTGAGGCACACGTAAGGAAGTATCACGAACTTCACGTGCTTTTTCACCAAAGATCGCATGCAATAGGCGTTCTTCAGCTGATAATTCAGTCATACCTTTAGGCGTAACTTTACCAACTAAGATATCGCCATCCTTAACTTCAGCCCCGATACGTACGATACCGAACTCATCCAAGTTCTTCAACGCATCTTCACCAACGTTAGGGATCTCACGTGTCATTTCTTCAGGTCCAAGTTTTGTATCACGAGCTTCGGATTCATGTTCTTCAATGTGGATCGAAGTATAAACATCTTCTTTAACTAAACGTTCGTTGATAGCGATAGCATCTTCGAAGTTGTAACCATCCCAAGTCATGAAAGCGATAAGTGGGTTTTGCCCTAAAGCTAATTCCCCTTCTTCCATTGATGGACCATCGGCTAACACATCATCAGCATCAACATGGTCCCCAACACGTACGATCGGTGTTTGGTTGTAGTTCTTACCACCGTTAGAACGACGGAATTTCATTAACTTGTAAGTATCTAAAGAACCATCTTCACGACGCACGCGGATCTCACGGGCATCAACGTATTCAACTGTACCATCATGGTCAGCGATCAAAGCATCACCGGAGTCATGAGCGGCTTTATATTCAATACCAGTACCAACTAATGGAGCATGTGGCTTGATCAAAGGAACAGCCTGACGCTGCATATTAGCACCCATCAAAGCACGGTTAGAGTCATCGTTTTCCAAGAAAGGAATACATGCTGTAGCGACCGCAACAACTTGTTTTGGTGACACGTCCATGTAGTCGACTTTATCAACGGAAATTTCGATGTTTTCATCTTTATGACGCGCCATAACAACATTATCAACGAATGAACCATCATCGTTTAATGGTGAGTTAGCTTGAGCTACGACATAGTTATCTTCTTCATCAGCTGTCAAGTAGTCGATCTTATCAGTAACTTTATGTGTATCCCAAGAAACACGACGGTATGGTGTTTCCACGAAACCATATTTATTAACACGAGCATAAGTGGACAAACTGTTGATCAAACCGATGTTAGGACCTTCAGGCGTTTCGATCGGACACATACGACCATAGTGCGTATAGTGAACGTCACGAACTTCATAGCCAGCACGGTCACGTGTCAAACCACCAGGCCCTAAGGCTGAAAGACGACGTTTATGAGTAAGTTCGCCAAGTGGGTTTGTTTGATCCATGAACTGGGATAACTGGGAACTACCAAAGAATTCCTTGATCGAAGCAACAACTGGACGGATGTTGATCAATTGTTGTGGTGTTACCGTTGCGATGTCTTGGATCGACATTCTTTCACGAACCACACGTTCCATCCGTGTCAAACCGATACGGAATTGGTTTTGTAATAATTCACCCACAGAACGGATACGACGGTTACCCAAGTGGTCGATATCGTCAACGCTACCTAGACCTTCTTGCAAGTTGAAGAAGTAGTTCATAGAAGCCAAGATATCAGCTGGTGTAATGTGCTTGTATTCCAAAGGCACATTGCCGTTACCGATCACGTTGATCACACGTTCTGGGTCTGTTTCAGAGTAGACCTTGATGATCTGTAAGGTCATTGGTTCTTGGACCACACCTTCTTCAGATGGATGGAATGTTACCATCTTGAAGTCATCACGCTTGAGGTAAGGAGCTAATTTTTCCATAGCGACCTTATCTAAAAGATCACCCTTATTGACGATGATCTCACCTGTTTCTGGATCAGCTAAAGTTTCAGCTACACGTGTGTTCAACAAACGTGTCTTCAGATCAAGCTTCTTGTTGATCTTGTAACGACCAACAGCGGCTAGATCGTAACGCTTTGGATCAAAGAAACGAGCTGTCAAAAGACTACGGGCAGAATCAGCTGTCTTTGGTTCACCTGGACGTAGGCGTTCGTAGATATCTTTTAAGGATTCTTCAACACGGGAATCTTCCATGTTCTTGTGGATATCTTTTTCCAAAGTATTCATCAATGCATCAGTTTCACCGAGCATTTCAAGAATTTGAGAATCTGATTCGTAACCCAAAGCACGGATCAATTCTGTCAATGGGATCTTACGTGTGCGGTCGATACGTACATAAGCGACATTTTTAGCATCTGTTTCGTATTCCAACCAAGCACCACGGTTAGGGATCACCGTTGTACCGTAGTTTTCACGACCATTTTTATCTAATTCAGAGTTAAAGTATACGCCGGGTGAACGAACTAATTGTGAGACAATAACACGTTCCGCACCGTTGATGATGAATGTACCTTGCTTTGTCATTAATGGGAAATCACCAAAGAAAACGTCTTGTGACTTGATCTCTCCCGTTTCTTTGTTGATCAAACGCAAAGTAACGTGTAATGGTGCTGAGTAGTTAGCGTCGTGCTCACGTGCTTCATCGACTGTGTACTTTGGTTCTAACAATTGATAATCGACAAATTCAAGTGATAAGTTCCCCGCGAAGTCTTCGATCGGCATGATGTCTTCAAACATCTCACGCAAACCTTCGTCTAAGAACCATTTGTAAGAGTCTGTTTGGATCTCGATCAAGTTAGGCAGATCTAGAACTTCTTTGATTCGAGAATAACTTCTGCGTTCACGGTGTTTGCCGTATTTTACTAAATGTCCTGCCAAGTTGTTCACCTCTCAAAATATTTACTGTAAATCGCTGCTACAACTGAAAATTAATATTACAATTATGTTACAAATAACTTCTTGCAAAAATTTTCAGTGAATTTTGACAAAAAAAAGCAAAAACAGATCATGTTTAATAAAATAAACCTCACTATTTTTGCTTCTTCGTTTGTCTGATCCGGACAATAGATCGTATCAAACAACTAAATTCACAGTTTTTGCATCTATATAGTGTAGCAAGAAAAGATGGTACTGTCAATACTTTTTGGACGTTTTCTGAAAACTAATTCGTCAGTGTTGGACATACCTTTTTATCACTTATCTTTCGCCTGTTCTTCTAATAAGGATAGTATATTTACCGTGGGGATCAACACAGCATCTGAACTATCTAAAGATGAAACCATTGAGATGGCACTTCGTAGATAAGGAAAAACGATTGCAGCTCCATTAACTACCAAATAATTTTCTTGCTCACTCTCTGAATTGATAGTGAAGTACCCACTCACTCGAGCCACTATCGTCTTATTTTCGCCTTGATCAACAAATTTTGCCTTTAATGTGACCTTGCCGTTTTTCCTATCCTCAGTCATTCCCGATTCTATTGCCAACTTTAAATTATCCGATCCTAAGTCTTCATTATCTACACTTCTAACATAAGATAACTCTTCAATTTCATATCTTTCTAATTCTATCGCTGGTTTCATAGTCTACTCCCTTAAGCCACATCTACTTCATAGGTTAAATTATCAAGATCTACTTTAATTGTAGTATATTTTTTGATCCCCTGTTGAACACCTTTTTCCTTTTTAAGTGAATTAGATGTTGCAGAAACGACCGTATCTAATAAAATACTAGTTTTTATCTGTTTATTCCGTTTTTCTTTTTGTTGCTGAGCATATTCATAAAATTCAGCATCTAAGGATTCTAGGAACTTAGTATCTCCTGACTCTAATCCTTCGATCAGCTTATCCATTCTGTTAAGCAATGACATGTCATTCAACTCTTTTCTATGTTTCCAGTAAAAATTCCACCATTTCCTTCTTTTACGCAATATATAACCTTTACCTGATTAGTTAATTTCTGCACCCTATTTTCTGAATCAAGCAATTCAGTTTGAGGGGTTTTAGGATACTTACCAAAAAACTTCACTAATTTAACATTACATTTTTCACAAAAGAAATCAATTTTATCCCCAATAGAAGCTTTCTTTAAATATTGTAGTTTTGGTTCTTTACTAGCAAGCCGTATAAATTGATCTAATCTCTTTTCAACATTTAAATCAGTCAGATCGAGTAAATCATTTCTAGCATCAAACTTAACGTAACAACGAAAAATATCTGCCTTACCATCTTTTTGTTTTTTCCAATATTCTGCATTACCTTCGTTATCCAAAAAATACATCCCCGTTCCGCCCCACTCACTGTCATCTTTATGGTGGCTGATCCGTAACTCTTTATGCTTTAAAAAAACTTTCCACACGGCTTTCATAATTACAATGGTATAGTTCTACTATGCAATTCATGATTTTTCCCCTCTTGCTTCTTTTTCCAAAGCATAGCATTCGTACAAAGAGATTACAACTTCATTTATTTAGCTTAAAAGATCACTGATCTGCTCAAGCGAACTAGCTTCCAGATCGATCTTGATCTTAGGGTCAGCCACCTGGTGCTTACGATTCAACCATAGCGTATCGATCCCAGCATTTTGTCCGCCTAACATATCTGAGCTCAAAGAGTCACCAATGATCAAAGTTTTAGCTTTATCAAACCCAGCTATTTGCTCAAAAGCACGTTTAAAAAAGAGCTGCGACGGCTTTTGGGCACCTAACGTCTCTGAGATAAAGATCTGTTTGAAATATTGCTCAAACTTAGATTCCCTTAGCCGTTTTTCTTGGATGAATTTAACACCGTTAGTCACAATATACAGCTCATAATCACGCGCAGCTAGCTCTTCCAACAATTCCCGTGCCCCTGGAAGTGCTTGATGACCATTGGCTAAAAACTGTAAATAACGATCATTTAAGCTATTGTTAGCTAATTCTTTGCCAAAATGCTCCTTAAAAAAAGTCGGAAACCGTGTCGCCATCAACTCATCACGTGTGATCTCATTTCGTTCTAGCTTTTCCCACAAACCTTGATTATACATCGCATAGGCATGTTTTACCGTAGCGGTCGGCTCGATATCAACTGAAGTAAATAGTTGATCGAGAGCTTGGTCTTGCGCAGCATGAAAATCAAGTAAAGTATCATCAACATCAAAAAGTAGCGTCTTATAGCGTTTCATTTTATACATCCTTTTATTTTTTCTTAGTAGCGAGCGCGATGGCTGCTAAGATAATAGAACTCAGACTTTCAAGATCGATCGCATTTCCATCTTCAAATTCCTTGATCAACACTTGCCCGATCGCTTCTGTGACTGAAACAGCGACCCCCGCACTGATCGCACCACCTAATATGCTCCCAGCTCCAGGAACGAGCTTAAATAAATTTCCCGCCAAACTGCGCCCAAGCGTCGTTGCAAAAGTCGATTTGAGTACACCTTGGACCATACCCTTGGATACTTTTTTACCATAGGCACGGTAGATCTGAACGATCATTGCAGTCTGGATCGGCATCAAAGCGACGGCATCAGCAAACGGGATCGGAGTAGCTGCGACCGTAGCTGCCCCAAGTGCTGCTGTATGCACAGCTTTGTTAGCTTTTTGCTTTGGCGTTTCAACTGTTTGCTCATCTTTTTTATCCATAATAATACCTCCTACTTTTTCTTCTCTTTTCATAGTATAACTAAAAGTTAGCTGTAATCATTTATTTTGCTTGACTTACAAATGGATTATTTATATTTAATGAAATTATACCTTTACACTTAAGTTGATTACTTTTATAATTTGGCTCACAAAGAAGGATCACTTGAATAGTTGGATAATGCAGTAACGTTTATTTATTAGGGGGCGGTAAGCCATGAAAGTTCAAAAGTTTGTCGTATTATTCTTTGTCACACTACTGCTTGATCTCACAGTCGTGCATCCGGTTCCTGTGTTTGCTAGCCAAACAAACACCCAAAATACACATCAGTCGGTCGCTACTTCTCTTGCTGATCTATCTCCAACTTCGCTAGTAACTCTTCTTACTGCAGTGGAAAAATTACCACAAGATATGCTTGCTGGGTCAGATCAAGCTGAAATCGATCGTTTTATGCTTGAAAATTTAAAATTTACAGGAGAGCGCGCTAAAAGAGGACTTGGGTGGTACATTACTTCTATTTCGTGGGCCATTGGAACCGCAGCTGTCGGTGTCTTAAAATTAGCTAAGATCAAAAAATTTGTAAATGCTGTTGGTGGTGTTCAGAGAGCTGCCAAAGTACTTATCGCAATTGCAAAAGGCAAAAATTCCAGTGTCGCTTTCGTGCAGTAAAGGCAAGGGTTGCCCTACGGCGTCTCGCTATCGCTTGCCCCTTGCCTTTACATCTACTTCCTGCTGGCTCTCGCCCTAATTTACTTAAATGTATAGCTAAAATTATATATTTATGTTATTCTGAAAACGGATACAATAACATGCTTTTGAACACAGCAAGGAGCTTTAAAAATGCAACTAAAAAGATTCATAATCACAAGTCTACCAGCAACTATTTTGGTACCTACAGCAATACAGACTACACAAACCATACAAGCTTCAACCTATGAAACAACATCCATTTCACCCCCCGTTAAAGAAAGTGACTATAACCACTTAAAAGAGCAACGAAGCATTTGGACTAAAATCGCCAAAGCAGCTCTTAAAAAAGCAATACAAAACAGAAGCGCCGTAATAAATGCTGTTTACGATTCCGTATACAGAAATGTAAAGAATGCCGGAGCTTCTAACAAAGTCGCCTCAAACGTAGCACTTGCAATAAAAGAACAGTGAGTTGGATACTATGAATATAGACGAATATATGCTTTTAACATTAAAAAACAATATGCTATTAAAAGACTCAGTCATTGATATAGCAACGATTATGGGACATACGCCCACTCATCCTATTTCTTCACATATTTTTTGCTTAGAATTCAACTTCACTCAAGAAGATCACGACAAAATACTTTTAAAACTAAATTTATTGTCTGATAAAAAAACTTTAAATTTAGCAGAAATCCGCTCAGAACTAACAAAGATCGTCCCCGAAGTATCAGAACTACCCGAAGCGATTTTTAAAGGTATGCTCAGCATATTTTTAAAACAATTTGACATACCTTTAACCGTACCCGAACTGAACTAAAGCAATTCAGCGCTTGTTTTTCGAGCGCTGTTTTTCGTATCGATCTAAATCTTACAAAAAAGCATAGCGCTGACACAAAAAACAGCAGCTAAAAAGATCTGGACCCATTGCCCAGATCTTTAGCTTCTTAATTTTTTAACCGGCGTCTTCTCAGCTCGCTTGAGTGCATCTTGGATACATTCTAGATAGAGTTGACTGGCATTTTCACGTCCACCAAAATGCGTTCCGTCAGTCCCCTCAAATACTTCAGGATGGGCTCTTGCAACTTCATCCCAGTCGCCGATCGTGATAAAGTCATACTTCTTAGGTAAGGTCCGTTCCCAAACCCCTAATTTATATGAATTATACGAAGAATCTGCATGGCCATCGTGTGGCGTGATAAAGATCAAGTGATGCCCTGGCTTTAGATCATCGATGACTTTTTGCGTCTGTTCTTGATAATCATCAAGCGAATTAGTCCCGATACACATCACGACATTTTTGCGTAACTGCCCCGTATTTTGTAAATTCATCAAGACATCATAAGCTAAATTCATCGTGCGATTTCCTTCAGCATCGATATCTACATCTTGCATGTGTTCTAACAAATAGCTACGACTCCCTAGCGTAACACTATCACCAATGATCGTTGTTCCAGCTGGAATATCTGTATTTTGAGCGGGCACTACTGACGGCTCATTTTTAGGTGCCGTCGCTTTAGCATACGCCATATCGAGCTTACCGACATCTTGTTGGATCCCACCTAGCAACAGACTTTGTTCCAACGAAGAGATCTTTGGCGCTTGTAAACAAAGAAATACACCAAAACCGATCGCTAATGTTAAAAATCCACCTAAAGGAGCCATAATGTGTTTGAATTCGAGCTTTTTATCCAAAACTTCAACTGACTTTCCACGCAATAGCGGTTCTATGAAGTAATAGGAAACACTAGCAAATAGGACCGACAAGATCGTCGTGATCAAAGCTGCGACCCAGTTGCTATAAAGTTTGGAAAAGATCACAAATAACGGCCAATGGAAAAGATACACACTATAGCTGATATCCGCTAGATAACCAAAGATAAAGGGTTCTTTTGTATCTGGGGTCTTGCGGTGTAAGATGTTAGCCCCTAAGATCGCTCCTGCTGCAAATAAACTAGCTAATAAAAAGCCAAACATATATGTTTCACGCTGATCAAAGCGCAAGCAATATGCCAAAATGAACAAACAGATCAGATTTGCACTCATAAAGAGCAAAGCCCGAGTCTTGGTCCAATGTTTGGCCAGGTTCGCACTAAAAGCTGGCATCAGATCTTGGATACCTGCAAGCGCCCCTAACATACTCCCGACAAAAAAGGGGAAGATATGGGCAATGCTTGAAAAATAGATCGGCGAAAATTCCGTCAGTTGTTGAGCGCGTAGGTACATAACTAACGCACTGCCGATAGCCAAAACAGTTGAACTTAGAAATACTCGTTTGCGAAATTGTTCTACCGTTGCGGTGACCTTTGTCAGTAAGTAGAGCACAAAGCCCCAGATCAAGTAAAATTGTACTTCGATCGCTAACGACCAGGTATGCACGAATAAATGGGGGATAAAGCGTGATTCGTAGGTCCCACCCGTATCGATCTCAAAGAGATTGGTCACAAAGCCTAATGCTGCTGCGATTTGATGAAAAAGATCGGTAATATAGTCTTTTCCGACCAAAAGCGTAAAGGGTAAAACAAGACAGATCATCAAAATCAAAGGTGGCAAGATCCGCATCACACGCCGATAATAAAAATCTCGCAACGCAAATTTATTCGACCGACTAAATTCATCTAAGGCTAAGGCGGTGATCAAATACCCTGAAAAGGTAAAGAAGATATCGACCCCAATAAAGCCACCCGTGTAACGCATCTGAAAGAAGTGATAAAGCAATACACAGATCAGTCCCGTGATCCGGATCAAGCTAAACCATTTGATTCTCATTTTTCTTGATACACTCCTTTATCATAATTTCCAGACTGGATCACTTTGCCATCTTTTAACAACTTACCTTGGCCTTGAGCAACTCCACGATGAAAGACCCCTTTAAAAGTCCAGCCTTCATGTGAGCGATATACTCCGCGCCCTTCAAAATGTCCGTCTTTAAAGGTCCCCGTATAGGTATCACCATTTTTAAAGCGTAATTCGCCGGAAACGAGTTTGCCTTTTTCAGTCTTTCCCCGATAGACGGTCCCATCTTGGAATTTGACAACATCACTTTTTTGACCATTACCATAAAAAAAGGTCAGCCCAATACAGCTAACGATCAAAATGCAAGCTGCGATCAAGATCCACTTTTTTCTCCCTTGCATAATAATTCTCCTCTTTACTAATAATTAATGATTACTATATATTTGTAGTCTTTATCTATTTTCTTACTACAAAAATAGATAAGCTACCGCACCAAAGAGCACAAATGCCACCCTGAAATTCTTTAAAATTAGCTATATCTTACTATAAATTGCGGTCAATTAAAATACTTTTGGCATTTTTAGATAAATTATTTTTAAGATAACTACAAAATGAATATAGTATAATAATTAAGGAAGTGAATTTTATGGAAAATGTTGATTTAATTGCTGAAAAAATCGCTAACGAGGCCATTAAAATTGCCACTAGTGGAAAGAAACTACCAGATGAATTTGAACTAAAAGATCTCTTTACCAAAGAGTCGTGGTAAAAAAGTTCTGTAGGGGTTAGAAGATTAGTAGGAAAAAAATTTAAAAAGTATGTAAATAACCATCCTAATATTGAATTTGTCAAAACTAACACTGCCAATCACTCTATCTACAGACTAATTAACCCCAATTAGGTATCCATGTAAGAAAACACACAAATGAGCTCCCTAGACTGATTCAGCTAGTTATTAGTCTAGGGAGCTCTTATTTTATAAATTCCTTCTTCGCTTCATTCTATTTTCTAAAATAATTTTAGCGCTTGTTCTTTTGGAGTGGTCTGGATCTGAATCCATTATCCTGACTAAAGTAGCATCGTCTAATTTATTTAGCTCATCCATCTGATTTCGCGAGGCACGTTCATTATCGGCATTAGTTTTTAATGCCCAAGCTACAAGTGCAGCAATTCCTCCGAATATCTCACCAGCCCCTATGCCAAATTCCTTATTTAGCCAAGGAAGAACAAATTTCCAAATAACATAAATAATAGCAATTATAAAAAGCAATTGTAACATTGTATACATCACCTACAAATTAAAATGTTTTTTTATAGTAGCACTTCAACATCACTACAGATTCCACTGACGCTCCATTCAATATTTTAGGATTTGTTCAGCAGTTTTTTTACATGAGTAATCTGGATCTGAATCCATTATTCTAACTAAAGTATTATCATCGCATTATTTGAGCTTATCCCACTGAGAGGTAACTTTTTAGTAAGCTCTAACTCAGTACCTGTAAATGTCCATTAAACAAGTATCAAAATATTCTTCCATTCATTAAATTCAACCTCCTAATACATATAAATATCAATTTTTCATCTATCCTTTATTTCATTTATCATCCGTCGTATGCTTCGCTCGCTATATCCCGTTAATCTTGCCAATTCACGTATAGTTAAATGATCCATATTTTCTTGAATTTTAGAAAGAACATACTCTTTTGAATATAGCTTAGACGGAAAATATATTGAACTTCCACTGAAATTGTCATAAATTTTATCAACAATTTTTTCACCAAACATATCACGAAATAACTGATAAACATCATTGTATTTTCCCATCGTCATAATTCCTTTAATAATAGTTGCATCACCAAGCAAATATCTAGCTTATGTAACGATTTATTTCATTATAGGATTTCATTATTGCTATTTCGACTGACAATTTCAAAGAATTATTTCAGGAAAATTAGTTATAAAAACTTGTATTATCGGTCTAAATTTTTGAAAAAAGAACTAATTTTGTCCGAAAAAGTATATTAACTAGTGTATAATTTTCATAAATAAGATATCCATGGAGGTTTTTCCAGATGAACGTCACTGTCTATTCTAAAATCAAAGCTGATAAAGCAACTCGTTTAGTAGTGGGGCTTTCTAAGTACAATAATTCATCTTTATTAACTAATATGACCAATATTTCCTATCCGTTTGATACTGCTGCCTTCGTAGTAAATGATGTCAAAAATTGCAATACTTCAGAATTAAACTCATTTCGCCGTGTACTTGGGATAATATTTTCACCTAAAACAGCTAAAGATCTGATTGAATACTGGAAAAAAAACAATATTTCTGGACCACAGATAGCATTAGACCTTGAAAATCATTTTCAAATTTATTTTGGTAACTACTTTGAAAAGAACAACTTAAATGCCTTCATCAAGCAAAATAATACAAAAAATTTGAAAATAATTTTATTTACTGTCAAATCTTTCAAAGATCCTATATTTAAAAACTCTAATGCTGAAATTTTTAAATATACACATCCTTCTCAAAGAGGAAACACCCAACAACTTTTTGAAGATTTTGATTATTGTAGCCAGGATTATGGTTTTAGTTCAGCTGATGATATCAAACAAAAATTTTCAATAAAGTTTTGACAACGGATATCTTTCTTGCTATTATCAAAGCAACTTAAATCGAACGGAGGCGTCGCCATTGAAATTCTAAATTCTGCACAAAACAAGTTTAACAACTCTGGGAACAAACAGAGTCGGTTTCACTTGGGCAGAATTTAGGGTTCTAGGCTGATGCAAGATGACTCAGTCTGCCCTTGTGCAGGCTTTTTTTGTTCCTCAAAAATTGGAGAAATGCCTTTATGACCAATATCTCGATCAAAAATCTTACTTTTGCTTATCCCGGCCAAGCAGCTCTTTTTGACAACGCTAATTTTGAACTTGATACTTCTTGGCGTTTAGGGCTTTTAGGGCGCAATGGTCGTGGTAAAACTACCTTATTTAAAATATTACAAAATAAACTTTCTTATACGGGTACGCTCAACGTTTCCGTGCCCTTAGCGTATTTTCCACAACCTTTGGGCGATCAAACAAAACTCGCACTCTACTGTCTACAAGAAACTGGGAATTTTTTAGAATGGGAATTAAACCGTGAGCTCAAGTTATTTAAGATCAGCGAAGATCTCTTGTGGCAACCATTTAACACGCTTAGCGGTGGGGAACAGACAAAATTGATGTTATGTGCGCTCTTTTGCCAAGCGGACCACTTTTTCTTGCTCGATGAACCGACCAATCATCTCGACTTAGCGGGGCGCAAAGAATTAGTGGCTTACCTAAAACAGAAAAAACAGGGCTTTATCATCACAAGCCATGACCGCACCTTCTTAGACCAAACGATCGACCATACCTTAGTCATCGAAAGAAGTCAAGTGCGCTTAGAAAATGGTGATCTTGCGTCATATGAGATGCAAAAGAAACGGCGCGATAGCCATGATATCCAGCAAAATGAAAAAACACGCCACGAGCTAAAGCGTCTCAAACAAGCTGCCTTGACCAAAGAAAATTGGGCATCTCAAGCAGAAAGACAAAAGCAAAACAACTCGCACGCCGACAAAGGCTTTATCGGTCGACGTGCTGCCAAAGTGATGAAACGTGCTACCGCTTTGAAGTCGCGTGCTGAAGAGCAGATCAAACAAAAAGAGACCCAACTCAAAAACCTCGAAGTCAGTGAAACACTCAGCTTAAATTACCGCCCGACCCACAAACAAGTTTTAGTAGAAGCCAAGGACTTTACCCTCGCCTACGAAAAACAGCTATTTTCACCTTTGAATTTTGAAGTCAAAGCTGGTGAGATCGTGGTCTTAAAAGGTAACAACGGCAGTGGCAAATCTAGTCTCTTTCAAGCACTTTTGAAAAGCTCAAAGGCAACTGTAAGTGGTGAGCTATCACTAAACACCCAAAATATCAGTGTCGTGCGCCAAAATTTCAGTACCGATCGGGGAACACTCAAAGAATTTGCGCAAAAACGCGAACTCGACTACACCCTCTTGTTGACACTTTTGAAAAAATTAGGCTTTGAGCGCCATACTTTTGATGTTTTGCTCGAAAATATGAGCTTAGGCCAACAAAAGAAAGTCCAATTAGCGGCTTCACTTGCTACCCCAGCTGAGTTGTATTTGTGGGACGAACCCCTAAACTACTTGGATACCTATAACCAAGACCAACTCTTGACCCTATTACAAGAAACCAAGCCCGCACTGTTAGTGATCGAACACGATCAAAATTTCATCGATCAAATCGCTGATACGGTCGTTAAACTAAAATAAGCTCTCATAACTGCAATGGCGCTGTAAGCTAGAATATTTCTAACTTACAACGCCATTTTTACTATATATCCAATTCAGACCAAAAACTAACGGTGCTAAGACAGCTGTACTCAATTCAACAAATATAGCTAAAAGAGCATCCTACCACTTATGGCAGAATGCTCTTTAGGTCTTTAATTATTCACTTTTTCTTTTGTTGCTTCAACTTTTGGATCTTTGATCGTCAAAGTGATCTTGCCCTTTTTGGCACCGACAGTGACCGTTGCGCCTGTAACGATCTTACCTTCTAATAAGGCTTCACTTAAGCGGTCTTCGATCTCATTTTGCAAGGCACGTCTGATCGGGCGAGCACCGTACTCTGGATCAAAACCTGCCTTAGCCACCACATCGATCGCAGCTGGCGTGATCTTTAGTGTCACATTGCGTTCAGCTACCCGTTTGATGATATCTTTTGCCATCAACTTCACGATCTGATGCAATTCAGCTTTTTCAAGTGAATGGAAGATGACAATCTCATCGATCCGGTTCAAGAATTCAGGTCTAAAGCTCTTTTTGAGCGATTCTCTGATCTTGGCCGACATTGCAGCGTAATCATCAATGCCATTGCCTGCACCAAACCCAACGGATTTTTCATCCCGCAAGGCAGTTGCACCTAAGTTAGAGGTCATGATGATGATCGTATTTCTAAAGTTGACTTTTCGACCCTTGGAATCCGTCAAATAACCATCGTCTAAGACTTGTAACAAAATATTGAACACATCTGGGTGGGCTTTTTCTACTTCGTCTAGCAAGACGACTGAATATGGCTTATTGCGGACCTTTTCGGATAATTGTCCCCCCTCATCATAACCGACATAGCCTGGAGGAGCACCGACTAAACGACTAGTGGAGTATTTTTCCATGTACTCACTCATGTCGACCCGGATCATCGCGTCTTCTGAGCCAAACATTGCGTCAGCTAAGGCTTTAGCTAACTCAGTCTTTCCAACACCAGTAGGTCCTAAGAACATAAATGAGCCGATCGGACGGGTCGGATCGCTCAAACCACTGCGCGAACGGCGAATAGCTTTAGCGATCGAACTGATAGCTTCATCTTGGCCGACCACACGTTGGTGCAATATCTTCTCTAAACCGACCAGCCGTTGACTTTCAGTCTTGGTCAATTGAGTAACGGGTATGCCTGTCCATTCTGAGACGACAGCTGCCACATCTTCTTGGGTCACCACAGCTTTAAACTCGCCTTTTGCTTCTTCTTCAGTTTGTTTAGCTGTGAGTTTTTCAACTTTTTCTTTTAATTTCAAAACTTCTTTGCGTAATTTAGCCGCATCATCGAAGTTTTCGTGTAAGATCTCTTCGTCATAGCTATCACTGACTTTTTTTAGCTTAGCTTTAGTTTTAGATAACTTGTTGCTCTTTTCAGCATTCATGATCCGCAACCGCGCTGCCGCTTCATCCATCAGATCGATCGCCTTATCAGGTAAGAAGCGCTTTGTGATATAGCGTGAACTCAACTTGACGGCCGCATCTAAAGCATCATCGTCGATCTTGACTTTATGGTGCTTTTCATACCGAGAACGCACACCTTTTAAGATCTCAAGTGTCGCTTGTTGGTCAGGTTCATCGACCATAACTGTCGCAAAGCGCCGTTCTAAAGCGGGATCAGATTCAACGTATTTTTGATACTCATCTAATGTCGTAGCCCCGATGACTTGAACTTCGCCCCGCGCTAAAGCAGGTTTTAAGATATTAGAGGCATCGATCGCCCCTTCAGCCCCACCAGCACCGATCAAAGTATGCATCTCATCGATAAATAAGATCACATTGCCATCACGGTAGACTTCTTCTAAGATCTTCTTTAAGCGATCTTCAAATTCACCACGGTATTTGGTACCAGCTACAAGTGAGCCCATATCAAGCATCATCAAGCGTTTCTTCGCCAAATTCTCAGGGACATCTCCCTTGACGATCGCTTGCGCTAAACCTTCTGCGACCGCCGTCTTACCCACACCAGGTTCACCTAGTAATACTGGGTTGTTTTTCGTCCGGCGACTTAAAACTTGGATCACCCGCTTGACTTCACTTGTGCGCCCGATAACTGGATCGGTATCTTCATTTTGTGCGATCGCCGTCATATCCCGTGCTAACCCATCTAATGTTTCTGTCTTGGAACGTTTTTTGGCTTCATTAGCTTGCTTAGCTAAATGCTGACGTTGGCGGTCAGTCATGCCCAATTGGCGCAACAACAACTGCCGCAAGCGCCGGGTATCGACCTGTAAACTATACAAGATCCGTGAAGATAAAATATTTTCATCATTTAATAGTGCCAATAATAAATGTTCGGTCCCGATCTTAGACGAACCCATCATCATCGCCTGGCGCAAGGCATCATTTAAGACGGCCTTGGATTTTGGTGAATATGGTAAATAACTATCTGGTGCTTGACGGCGCAAAGTTCCATACCCTGCGATCCGTTCGATCTCTTCTTTGATATCGACACTACTTACAAGATTTTGCCTTAAAACTTGACCGGCAACACCATTTTCCTCCAAGACAAGGGCCAACAATAAATGCTCGGTCCCGATCGCTTGGTGCTTGAAGTAGTTAGCTTGTTCTTGTGCAAGTAATAAGACTTGGTTAGCACTCGGTGTGTAAGATGTTGAATCCATAAGATCCCCTTCTTTCTATTATTGATCAGCACAACGCAGACGATTTAAAATGCGATTCAAGATCTTGGCACGGATCGCCTCTTCTAACTCATTGTCGGATAGTGCTAGCGTGCTTTTCTCGATCGCCGTCGCTACTAAATGTGCCTCTTTATGTGTCAATAGCTCATTTTCATAGAGCGTTTGAATGATCTGAAATGCTTTGGTCTCGCTGATGCTCGTCCCAACGTACTCGATCAATTCATCTAAGATATCCGGGTCACTGATCAAATCGACCTTGGCGATCCGAATATACCCACCTCCGCCCCGCTTACTCTCGACTAAATAGCCATTTTGCAAAGTAAAACGCGTCTTGATCACGTAATTGATCTGCGAAGGCACGCAGTCAAATTGGTCTGCGACTTCAGAACGTTTGATCTCAACTTGGGAAGCTTCAGCAAGAATACTCTTCAAATATCGTTCGATTATATCGGAAATATTGCGATTTTGCATAAAACTATCCTCGATCTGTTTGACTAACTTTGACTATAATTATAAACGTTATCCACCATGCTTGGCAATGAATTAGCGTTAATTTCTGGGGCTGATCGTGTAAAATATCCTTTATTTATCTGCCGTAAAGATCACAGCCCACGCAACATGTTCAGCTGGGCAAAAATAGACGAACTGATCGCCTGTTCCTTTAGCCTGCTCAACTGAAATAGCTTGGTCAGCATATTTAGCTGTTGGGCTAGTCGGATCTTTTTCCCATTTAGCATACTGTGCCTTAGTTCCCGTAAAGCTTTTTTCCTTGGTATAACCCCTTTGCTCATAGGGTGCCAACAGGTCAGCTGTGATCTGTTTTAGCTCTTCTTTAGTGTAACGCTTAGCAAAACTGCTTTGACTAGTTGTTGCTGAGCTTTCTTTAGTCGAGCTCGTTTTTTTAGTAGGTCTGACCGATAACTTGACACTGTTTTTGCCCCACGTCACGTGATAGCTGCACCCACTGACACCTAGAACAAAAGCCCCGATCATCAAAAAACAAACCGAACGCTTCATTTAACTTCCCCCTTAAACAAAAAGAGCCGTCCTGCATAGGTACGACTCTAACTAGTAATTGATCGGGATGGCAGGATTTGAACCTGTGACCCCCACGTCCCGAACGTGGTGCTCTACCAAACTGAGCTACATCCCGAAAACAATTACTATTATAATACTAGTTTGTTAAATGTAAAAGGAAAATCTTATTTTTCTTAACATTTATCTGGGCAAGGAACGTGCTTTAGTAAATAAAACAGACTATCATAAAAGATGAAAGGAAGGTGGATAACATGACAAATACTTGGCTTTATAAGCAATTATTTACCAATTGGAAGAAATTTGAAGTTATCTATGTCAGCATTTTGATCTTGATCCAACTGGCTGTCTTTTTGGTCGTTCCCGATAGCTTGATCGGTATGATCTCAGGTGTCACGGGCACGTTATCCCTCGTTTACGGGATGAAAGGACGCAAGATCGCCTTTATCTTTGGAACGATCCAGTGTCTAGCCATGACTTACATTGCTTGGATCAGTCATGCCTATGGTTCATTTGCGATGGATATCTTCTATGTCATCTCACAACCCATTGGCTGGTTCATGTGGGGCCACGACCAAGCAACGCATCGCTTTTCTTCTGCCAGTCGCAAAAAACTTTTTGGCGGTGCCTTTGTCGCTTGGCTCATCGGCTGGTGGATCTTAGCTTTACTACACGGACAACTGCCGTATTTTGATTCGATCAATTTTGTCGTCAGTTTCATCGCTCAACTGCTCTACATCTTGAAATACCAAGAAAACTGGTCACTTTGGATCGTGGTCAACATTGCCAATATCCTCTACTGGTCGATCCTAAGCCTCCAAGTCATAACTGGTGCTACTGACATCGGTTCTTTAGGGGCTTACCTCTCCCAAGTTGCCTTGCAAGCAGCCCTACTCTTTAACTCGATCTATGCAACTAAAGTCTGGGCCAGTGGTGAAGCCGACAATGAAGGTGGAACTAAGTCGTAAATTATATAAATAAATCAATATTTACTCTTCACCACTCACTTAAAGTAAGTTAACATAGATGTTGCTTACTTAAAATAATAAAGAGTGGTAACTAACTATAGAATTCAAAGATGCACTTACACCTTGAATCCTCTCAGCGTGGGCTTCCTGGAAAATCCGACTTAGTTTTTATGCATCGCGATATCTGACCTTGCCTAAGAATACTTCTGCGTGGTCGATCTATGACTTAGGTGCTTTTGGGCAAACCTTGATGCTGGCAGCTGTTGCTCGAAAAATCGATTCAATACCAGCGTGAGAGATCGTCAAGTATCCAAGTGTCGTTAAAAATATCATGCAGATCCCAGATGATAAACAACTCATAATGGGGATCGCACTAGGTTATCGCAACCAAGCAACAAAGATCAACGGTTTTTATACTGAGCGCAGTGAAGTTGATAAGTTTTTAACTTTCAAAGACTAAATGTGACAACTTAACTTATAGAGACGATCCAAAGAGGACCTACCACGATGCAATGGTAGGTCCTCTTTGGATCATCTCATGCTCTTTAGTTTAAGTTATCCAAATACTGTTCGCCCCGATCGCATAATGCTACTACGAGCGAAACTATACTATTCCCCAATTCAGTCAACGAATACTCTGTTTTACGCATTTGAGTAATAAGCCGATCACCAATCTTAGCATACAAATAAAGTCAAAAAAATAGATCAAACTTGACGCAATAAATTTTTCTGGCACCACTTTACCTCATCTTTCATCGCACATTTCCTGTTTACCCTTATTTAAAACTGGTAGTACCACAAAGGCTGTAAATTCTCCATTTACGGCTTTAAAATCATAATACCCGTTATATTTAGCAACTCTTCTTTTGATACTCCTCAGCCCAATTCCTTGGCGTCCATATCTTTTAGATGATCCAACCCTAAGTTTATTATGATTTTGCTGGCGTATTCCCGAGTAAGGATTTTTCACTTTAAATATAAGCTTACCTTCCTTAAATGCCAACATAATTTTTATAGACTTCTCACTTGGTGTGGCCTCAATTGCGTTATCCAATATATTTCCTAAAATTGCGCAGATATCTATCTCCTGTTTACTAAGATCCAAATCACTGGGAACTTGCAACTTTAATTTATAATCTATATTTTTTAATGTCATTACTTTTATCTTCTGACTTATAATTGCATCTAAAGCTAAAATTCCTGTATGTTTATTCTTGAGTACAGTACTTTTAGAAATATCAGCTACCAACTCTTGAATTTTTCTATGATCTTTTCGTTCTGCATAGTATGCAATACTTGCTAAAATATTTTTCAAATCATGTCTCAACGTTCTGATTTCTTCTTCTTGTTGCAAAAAATCTCTAAAAAACTCTAACTGCAACTTCTCAAGTTGCAACATTTGTACTTGATAATTTTTGGCTGTTAAATAGTTATATAGATATAAAATAGAAACATTGAACCATAGCAACAATAAACAAATAACCAGCAGTATCCCACTGTTATGGATCAAATTCAACACTAAAAAAATTGACGATAATATTGGTGCTTGCATTAAAAGCAAATATTCCTTGATCGAAACATCTACTTTATTTTCAAATTTAAAATTTCTCAGGCATTGAATCAGCATAATAAAAAAAATAAGAATAATTGCATACATTCCCAAGAAAAACAAACTAGCATTTCCACTTACTACCATGTAAAGTGCCTGCCCAATATTTTCTTGGATCAACAGAAATGAACTTAAAAAACTATAGTGAAATATTTTTTTATAGACTGATCCTCGTAGGCACCACCACATTATTAAAAATAATATTGTGAACGTGATTCCTCTGCCACCATATGTTTTTGTTCCTATATTCAACGAAACTTTACTTATAAGTATTGCCCCAAACAATATACTGCCTAATTTTATACTGGTTATTTTGAATTTAAAGAAGTAACCTAAATAAATATAAACCGTAAGTGCTTGAATAATGATCACTACTATCGCCAAAATCATATTAATGCTATTACTCATATCCCCGTACACCTTTCAATAAATTTGGTATACGCTTTCTTAAAATCTTGTCTATTTCGGCGGCTAATATATACGACCTTCTCATTTATTAATGTTATCTGATCACCAATTATCCCTGTTATATAATTTAGATTGATTATCACACCACGATTGACTTGAAAAAAATAACTGCTTGGTAAAATTTTCAGTAGTTCTTTTAACTTGAAATAAAATTCAATTTCAGACTCGTCCACTGACCTAACTTTTACTTTTCGACCTAATTCTGATGAAATCACAACAATATCTCTAATTCTCAACTGATAATGTTGCTTACCAATTTTATAAAAAAGGTATTGATTATGGTGATCCAATTCAAATACAAGCTGTTGTAAAATTGGCTCCATTTTCTCACTGTCGATCGGTTTTAGCACATATCTAAACGGTAAAACCTCAAAACTTTCCAACATATAATTATCATATCCAGTTATAAAAACGAGCAAAAATTCTTTCTCCAACGCTCGTAATCTTTTTGCTACTTCGATCCCATTTATCCCTTGCATTTCTATATCCAAAAAAATGAGTTGATAATTATTTTTTGGTTCACTCATAACATTTAACAATGTTTCTGGTTTAAAAAAAACATCTATCTCTATCTTTCTATCTATAGTCGCAAAAAAGTCTAAGATTATTTTTTCTGTAATCCCTGTTTGCTCAACATTATCATCACAAATAGCTATTTTGTACATTGAATCACCTCTAATCTTAATTTAATTATAACATTTCATACTCTAGTATTCCTTTTTTTCAAATTGCTTAACTGTTAAAAATATAAGGCCACTGCACAAAAACTCCAATTCAACATACTGAAAAATCACTCTTGATAATGTAAACTTATAGTTAGCTACAACTGTAAAATATCCTGGAATAAATGCACTTGAGCCAGGGATATATGCCAATAGCATACACAATAAATAGACTCCCATTCCTGAAAGAGTTGCGACAATTACACCTGAATTAATTGAAAGATAAAACGTTGTCATTAGCAAAAAAAATATAAATAATAAGCTTGCAATTGATACCAAAATTGATTCTAAATTATAATTGTGGGTTACAAAAATAGAGCTGTAGCCTTTATTTGTTCTAGAAAGAAAAACTATATACGTACAAATTGAACAAATAATATTGGTTATATAGAATAACATACACATGAGCAAAATTGCTAAAGCTTTCCCTACTATTAAGTTCTTCTTATGCTTTATTCTTGTTACTTCTAACAACATTTGCCCTTCATTTATTTCGCCTCCTAAAGTTGTAGCAGCTATAAATAATAATAGAATCAATGGTATTGTTAACATAACAGTAAAGCTCCACATACTTGTGGCAAATGTTATCAGATCTAGCTTAGCTCCTATTAAAACTATTTTCCATTTAAAATATGCTCCCATCCCATACAACAAAGGTAAAAGATTTAAGCATAGTAAAGAAACTAAATATTTTTTCTTGTAAAATTTATAAAATTCAACTTTTATAATTTCTTTTAGCAACTTCCTCACCTCACAAAAACATTCTCTAAATTTTTTTCAACAGTAACTTTCAAAATTGTTAATCTTTCTTTGGAAATTATTCTAAATAATTCAGATAACTTCCCATCATCATTAGCAATCAAAACTACATTTTTTTCTACTATTGCAAAATTGGATAAAATCGATCTTACTTTATCCGGGATATATGATAGCCAAATACACAGTTTGCTCTGACTTATCTCTAAGTAACGCTGTAACTTCCTATCTTTGATAACAAGAAAATAATCACAGATCCCTTCTATTTCACTAAGTTGGTGCGATGATATCAAAACAGTTACCCCTAACTGACTTCGGATCTTCTGAATATATTCAATAAACGATTGAACGCCCACTGGATCTAGTCCAACAAATGGTTCATCTAAAATTAAAAAATCAGGCTCCTCAAGCAATGCCAAGGCTAAACTTAATCGCTGTTTCATCCCAAAAGAATAATCTTTTACCTTCCTTTTATCATTAGGCAAGCCAACAAATTCTAGTAATTCCTCAACACGTGTTACCGAAAGCATGCTAGGGCCATAACTGCCTATCAATTTTAAATTCTCTGCACCTGATAAAAATTCAAATACTTTACAATCCAGTAAAAATCCAAACTTCACTCCTTCTTTCTTCTCGATGTTGCCACGTGTTGGTGATGCTAAGCCTAAAATCAATTTCATTAAGGTAGTTTTCCCACAACCATTTCGTCCTACTAGTCCAACAATCTCCCCACTTCTAATTTCAAAATTTACATTCTCTAGAACAACCTGAGATCCATACTGCTTAAATAGCTTCTCCACTTTTAGAAGAGTCATTATTTTTCACCCCCACAGACATTCTAGCTTCATATTCACTCTTGCTTACAACTTTCCCATCTTTTAAGTAAATTATTTCATCCATTTTATTTAAAAATTCTTCATCTGAGCTATGTGTTATACAAATAATTAATTTACCTTGCTCTAGTATATAGTCTTGAATCATTATTTTTGTTTCGTTATCAAGAGTATTTTCAAACTCATCCATCAATACAAGTGAACTATTACTAATAAGTGTCCTAGCTATATTTATTTTCCTTTTCTCACCACCTGACATACTCTCACATGCTATCTCAGACATCCTTTTATTATTAAAAAAACATTCAGATATATTAACCCTTCTCAATATCTCATCCAGTTTTTCACGTAAATCTTCCCTACCTAAAAGAATATTTTCTGATAAATTTTTTCCAAAAATCGCTGATTCTTGTGGTAAGAAAGATATGTCAGCTATTATCCTTCCCTTTAGACCTTCTCCATTCACAAATATATTTCCTGAATAATTTTTCCTTATTCCTAAAATAACTTGGAATAAAGTACTCTTTCCACTACCATTCTCACCTATGATTGCGTATTTTTTTCTATCATTGAATGTCAGAGTAACATTATCCAATATCTTGCGCCCATCATCCCCATTTAAAGATACATTCTTTAACTCTAAAGTTTCTATTTTTTTATTATAATTTTCTAAATACTTAAACTTCCTTCCATATTCCAGCAAATTATCCAATTTTTCTCTTATACTTTTACTTCCTTTAATCTCTAAAACTGCTATTCCAATCTGTTGCATAGGCATGATCAACATATTTGAAACCTGTGTTACAGCAACTAACTGTCCCAAATTTACTTTACCAACTATAACCCCAGCCCCGGATATAATTAAGCATAAAATTATAATTGTATATTGAAACAGTGCACTAAGCTGATTTAATTTTCCATTTGTTATACCTAATGCCTGTGTATGCTCTTCTAAAGTTACTAATTTTTGGGTAAATTCATCAGAAAATTGCTTTTCTAGCCTATATCCTCTAATTACCTCCATACCCGTCAATATCTCTTTTATTTTTGATAAAAATTCAGAATTTAGTTTAGAATTTTTATCAACCATATCATTGACGATTTTTCCTAAAATTATCGGTAATATTAGAGAAAGCATTCCTAATCCAAGGACCAGAATTGTTATGAGTGTACTAACACTCAATAAATAAACCATTCCAATTATCAAAATAAATATATTAGCAATAAATTCCCATACATTGTTTAAATAATATTGTTCATAGACATCCATATAATATTCAAAATAATTTATCTTTTCACCTATAGATACTTTTTGAATATTCTCAAAATCAGTATATAAACAAAAATTCATCAACCTTCTTTTCATCTCTATATGGATTTTCTTTTGAATTATTGATTGTAGCCTAATTAACCAGTAAGTCATAAAATAGTTAGACAGTATAAAAAATACAAATAATACTACTGACAACTGAAAAATAAACAAATCATTGTTTTCTATAGAGCTAATAAACAATTGAATGATCAACGCAAAAGAAATATCTATTCCCCCTACAACTAGAGAGAGCAGTACAAACAAAATGATTTTATATTTTTGTTTTAGAAGTATTTTTCTCATATATGTTACCTATTGCCCAAAGATTTCCTTAGTTGTATCACTATAATAATCTCTAAATAATTCACAATACGGATCCTGAGAAACAACATTTCCATACTTCATGTATGATCTTGCTCTACATCCTCCACCGCAAAAATATCTAAATTGACATTCTGTACAATTTCCACTTAATTTATCAACACTTAAGTTTCTAAATGTTTTTAATTTATGTGAATGTTCTAGAATATACTTTAAGGAATTTTTTCTAACATTTCCTAAACAAAATTCTTCATACATCAGCATATGACATGGATAAACATTTCCATCAGTCCCTACTGAAATCATTGTTTTACCTGCACCACAATAATTCTCTGCATGAAATTTTTCAAAAATACTGCTATCTTCAATAGCCATATCAGTATTTTTCATAAATTGACTAATTGTTCGCAAATCTTTATTATTTGGCAAATAATTAAGCAATTCACCTTCAAAACATGCTGATAATATACTAAAACTAATTGTTACACCTAACTTATCAGCTAACTTGACATATTCTTCTAAATATTTTGAGTTTAAATGATGTATGGTTGGTAAAATATTCACATTGTTTCCAGTTTCTTTTAGCCATCCAATAGATCTCATTATCTTATCAAAAATATTTGGATCTCTTAAAAACGGTTTTCCCTCTGAACAATAAGTATCCAAAGAAACTGAAACAGTATCTATATACTTTGACAGCTCAGATAAAATCTTCTTGTTAAATATTGTTCCATTTGTAATAAGGATAAGATTAGGGAATTTACAATCTATTTTTGCATATCTTACTATCTCAATGATATTCCTAGTAAGCAATGGTTCACCACCCGAGAACACCAAATTCTCTACTCCTACATCCCTAAGTTGAAAAATTGCCTGTTTTATCTCTTCGGTGGTCATATCTTTATACTTATTTCTTTTTTCGTCTAACGAGTAACATCCAACACAATGTAAATTACATTTGTTAGTTAAATGAATATAAGCTGATATTGGAGCTTTCCTAGCCACAAACTGCTTTTCAGAAATAAACTCGTTATCCTTTAAAAACTCAAAAAACTCTTTTTCTTCACCATTTAACCCGTCTTTAGAGATATTCCCTTTCCTTAAATTATCTAATAATTCTACAGCTTCTCTAGTGACACCAGCTACCACTCCATTATCGAAATTAAATAATAATTCTGTATTTTTTGAATGTAAGACTGCAATATTATCATTTATAAACACTATTTCCACCTACCTTACTAAATAATTTTATCAATACAAATTCTAGTAAAAATAACATAATAAACGAAGATATACCAAAGTCTAAACTAATATTTGTTACCACAAGTCCATCAATATTTTGAGTCAACATTGCTGTATTTTTTTCTATAGAGGCTAATGTACTATTATCAACTCTAAAATAACTAAACAGTAAAATAATAATTACAAAAGTAACTGCGGCTATAAACGTAGACATACTTTCTCCAATAGGTCTAATTATGCATACAGAAAAAACTGCGAATAAAATTGCAGGAAAAATAACAACAAACAGAAAGAAGGTCAATAAATTCAGTTTATCTACTAGTAAAAAGACTATAATCATATTCAACATAAATAATGCACTTGATATTTTCTTTACCATCCTTATCCCCCATATACTTTACATAATTGAAATACAGATATTATACGTAGCATGAATTATTGTTGGATATATTAATTTTTTAAATTTTATCTTTATACAACAAAACACTACTCCTAACGGAAATCTATACAATAAGTTATTTATTATTTCCTCCCCCATATGACCAATAATGGCAAATAAAAAGCTACTAATTATTAGAGCAACAATAATATTATAATTTTCCCTTATATCATCAAATATTATTTTTCTGTACAAATATTCTTCTGAAAATGCTGCTCCTAAAAAATGAATTGACATAAAAAATAATGTTTGGGTTTTCATAGTAAAATACATAATAGCTATAAACGAAGCTACTATAATTAAATCAACTTTATTTGGAGTTTCGTATACAAATTTACTTTTTCGATATTGTTCAATTAAATATGGAAATCCTGTTAATGCTAACAACACAGGGAGAGTTAATCTCACTAATATATTTTCAAAGGGAAATATACTTACAACTAACATGATGAGCACTAATATACTTCCCGATAAGACTGACAGCATAACAGGATAGAAAAGTTTATCACTGTGTCTTCTTATCACTTCTCAGCTCCTACTAATTAACACCAAGCAAACAATTTTACTTGGTGTTAATTACGATCTCTTATACATCACTCTTAACTTCTTTGATATAATGGCCAACGGATCCACAAACGATATAACCAACAGAGATACATCCAGTTTTTTTCACTTTCTTCTTAGTAAAAAATTTAATCATTGTAAACACCTCCAAATATAAAATCCAACATCTATAGTGTTGCTATGCTCAGTATATTCAATAATTAAACTGAGATTTCTATATTGCTGTATTTTGTACCTCATTATGTAGTAAGCGGTTAAATTTACTGAATTAGATATTTTTAACACATTATTTGTTCCATAAGTTCTTGTATAAAACTAAAAAACATGCCTATACCATTTGATTTATACTTACAAAATGGTATAGACATGATCTACATAGTTATATTAATATACTGCCCCTTCATAGAAGTTGTAGTATGGTTTATTGAAATCAAAATCCGCTAGTTCGGAGACTTTGATGACTGTATCAGCAACGCCAAAACTCATCAAGTTTATTGGCTTACCGTAATCTTCATCTGGGATCACCAATACGATATATTTGCCTAAACCCTTGGCTAAGCCTAACTCGACCCCGCAACCGATATCTTCTTCATCTGGTAGATAAGTACATAAGAAGATGTCTGAACTCTTGATCCCGACACAGTCCCCGTTGAACGTTGCCATTTGCCATTCTTTATCTTCTAGTAATTCAGGGTGTTCATCCACGCGCAATCCCTTATATTGATGCGCCAAAGGAACATAACTGTCTGCATCATTTATCGTCTTGTTTTTCTTGATCGCTGCCATTACTTGTTCATAGGCTGCATTTTGCTTTGGGGTGAACCACCCAGCTGCAAAATAAACTGTTTTTGCCATCTTATTACCACCCTTTAACAATATATATTTATTATCATATTTTTATATAAATATTTCAAATCAGTGGTCAGATACCTAGGCTAAAAGATCACTAAAAACTTATTCACACCGTCGCTAATGCTTATTTTACTTTGAAAATTTTTTCTAGATCTATGCTCTATTTGTTGTTGTGATCTACTATTTGTCTCTGCCAGTGAGCTCAATTCTGAAAGTCCCACCATCAATAAAATGATAAAGATGATCACGACTATGATCCCTATAAAAATATTATTGTTGTTTTTCACTGTTACCCTCTTTATTAATGATATTTTATTCGATCCACATCTTAATATTGTTCTGATTTTTTAACTAATTATCTAAGTGTTCCCCAAAAATTGCCAATACTGCTTTTATCTATCCTATATTCGTTCATTTACAAAAAATAATACTTCGCTAAATAAACATCTTATCATAAAATTCATTTTCTTTAAACTAAATTAAAATAAGTAAACATCATAAACACAAAAAAGCTTAGGATAAACGCCTAAAACGTTGACCCTAAGCCATTAAAAAAGCCTGCTTCCATTTTAGGAAACAGACTTTTACATAGATAATTTTATTCAACAGTTACACTCTTAGCCAAGTTACGTGGCTTATCCACGTCATAACCACGTTGTAAACTTACATAGTAAGCCAACAATTGTGTTGGTACGACTGAAACAAGTGGTGATAACAATGGATCAACTTCTGGTAAGATGATCTGATCACCTTCAGCAGCTACATCACGGCTGGAGATGAATAAGACATTTGCACCACGCGCGATAACTTCTTGTGCATTGCTTCGTGTATGAGCAGCAGTCTTAGGATCAGTGATGATCGCTACGACTGGTGTACCTTCTTCGATCAAGGCGATCGTGCCGTGCTTTAATTCACCTGAAGCAAATCCTTCAGTTTGAACATAAGAAACTTCTTTTAGCTTCAAAGCAGCTTCTTGGGCTAATGCATAGTCCACACCACGACCGATATAAAAGGCGTTGCGTGTTGTCGCAAACATATCTTGGGCGATCTTTTCAATGTCACCTTTTTCATCAACTAATTCTTGCATCCCGTTAGCAACTTTTGTCAATTCACCTGCAACATCAAAGTCCTTAGCCGCCTTGATGTTTTTGGCTTCACCATAAGCTTTGACTAAAATAGCTTCTAAAGCGATCTGGGCGGTGTAAGCTTTAGTTGAAGCAACCGCGATCTCAGGGCCAGCGTGTAACAACAAAGTATAAGTTGCTTCACGTGAAAGCGTTGAGTTAGCCACATTGGTGATCGTCAAACTTGGATAACCCCATTCATTAACTTGTGTCAACACTTGGCGACTATCAGCTGTTTCCCCACTTTGAGTCAAGAAGATAAAGAATGGCTTTTCAGACAACAATGGTGGGTTATAAGCAAATTCAGAAGCCACATGAACTTCAGTTGGAATATGAGCTAATTTTTCAAATAACTCTTTCCCCACTAAACCAGCATGATAACTTGTCCCAGCAGCTACGATGTATAAACGATCTGCCTTGGATAGAGCATCCAACAGTTCTTGATCGATCTTAACTGAGCCGTCTTCGTTAACGTATTCTTGGATCAAAGTGCGCATCACACCTGGTTGTTCATCGATCTCTTTTAACATGTAATATGGATAAGCGCCTTTTTTAGCAGCTTGTGGATCCATATCGATATGGAATGGTTCACGCTCTACGGCATTGCCAGCTGGATCCATGATCAAGATCTTGTCTGGTTCGACTACTACGACTTCACCATCCATCAATTCGATGAAATCATGAGTTTGTTCAAGCATCGCTGTAGCATCAGAACAAACAACGTTGAAGCCATCTCCCACCCCAAGTAACAATGGACTCTTGTTTTTAGCTACAAATAACTTGCTTGGTTGTTCTTTGTCCATCAATAAGAATGCGTAAGATGAACTTTCATCAACTAAGCCTAAAACCTTACGGAAAGCAGCTAAAGTATCCATCCCTTCAGCGGCAAATTTACCGATCAATTGCACGATGATCTCTGTATCTGTATCACTCTTTAATTCAACATCTCCTAAGTATTCATCGCGCAATTGGCTAAAGTTACCGATCACACCGTTATGAACTAAGAAGAAACGTCCATCGGCTGAAACATGGGGGTGCGCATTTTTAACACTTGGAACTCCGTGTGTTGCCCAACGTGTATGGCCGATCCCAGTCGAGCCTTTGACTTCTGGACCAACTAAAGCACGTAGATCCGCGATCCGACCTTTTTCCTTAACTAAAAAGCCATCACCTTGTTGGTCATTTACATAGATACCAGCTGAGTCATAGCCACGGTATTCTAATTGTTGTAATCCATCTAATAAAATATCTGTTGCATTTTCATTGCCAGTTACGCCAACGATACCACACATAATTCAATACCTCGCATTTTTAAATTGGTATATACCTTAATTATTATTTTCAAATCTCATAGAAGTTAGTTACATCAAGTAACAAGACTAAATATAGCGCAATGAAATTCTTCTGTCAACTAATATATATTTAAATTGGTATACCAGCTTTGATTTCTTTTAAGAAACGTTTAGCCAGCTCACTTTGAAGTGCTTTTTGATCTCCTTGTTCAAATAAAGCCAAGGTATCATCATTTAGGATGATCATACTGCTGATCGTTCCTAAAGCATCTTGTTCGATCTGGGACATATTTTCTGGTGCTAATAAAACTAACATGCGCTTGACGACGATCGGGCGTTGATCCATCGCTTGCATCGTGATCGGTTCAGTCAGCTCGAAAATCGCAAAATGACAACGTTTGATCGCACAACTAGTCGTATGCAACAAAGCTAACGAACTATCCGGCAGACCGATCGGAGCTAAGCGTTGTCTTTTCTCTAAAGCAGTTACCGCCTCAGCTTCATTCAAAATAATATTGTTGCCGATCTCACCTACGAGCTTTTCAATGGTCTGTCGCAGATCAAATCCAGTATTATCGACTTTTTTGACCTGTAACTCATTGACTAATTCAGTGCAAAAAAAGGCTGTCGCTGCGATAAAGCTCAAAGTTTGCGGCAATTTACCGTTGAACTGCTTGTTTTTTCTAGTCGCTACTTTAGCAAAATATTTACGCTGGTAATCTTTGATATAGGTCTTTAATCGCATAAGTTCTTCTTTGGTCAATAATGGACTAACGATTTGATATTCACGCGGAAATCCCGGTAAGCGTAGCGTCGACAATACAATATCATATTCTCCTAGCTCAAGCTCATTTAGTTCTTGGATCCGCGCAAGTTTGAAATGCTTGACTTGCGGGAGCTCTTTTTTCAAACGTTGCTTCAAAATAGAAGACGTCCCGATCCCGTTTTCACAAACGATCAACACTGCTAACTTATCTGAGCGCTTGGTTTCTACATATTGACTAGCAAAATATAATAAGATCAGTTGTAATTCAGTCTCACTGATCGTTTGTTCAAAAAAGATCTCCTTCCAAGCTCGTTTGACACAAGCAAATAATTCTGGATGATCATTTTTTATCCGCGCTAAAGTCTCGATCCGAACATTTGGCAGACCTTGGTGCGGCTGTTTTAAGAGCGTTATCACGTGGCGACTGAGTTTTTTAAAAAAGACTAGATCACGTGAAAAATCAAATTTCATGTCCTGCGAGACTAGTGCGATCAATGCCTTAACTTTGAGAGAGACTGCTAATTCATACTCATCAGTATAGGTAAAACTCTTGGCATTTTGATCACCTTTTTTCAGTTGATATGCTAAATAAGTGAGCTCATTTTGTTCAAGCTCTTCATCTACGGCACTCAAAAAAGCATAGACTAAGGCTTGATAGCGCAAGAGTTGGTCTTTTAGCTCTACTTTTACGGGATGCTTTTTACTTCGCACCAAACAGATCGCAAAGAGGATAACTAATTGCAATACTTGATGATCCGAAGTGACCTTTAATTTTGGTAAAATCTTTTGTTCCAAGCCTTGATAACATTGTTGTAATAGCTTTTTAGGCAATAAGCGTAAGAAAAAGTCGGGTACGATCGTTGTTTTATCATCTAGATAAGCAAAAAATTGATAATCATTGAGTTCATTCAACATGATCTCACTTAAAAACTGACGCCGTTTGAGTTCAGTCGTTTCTAGCCAAACACCTACACCTTTTTGGCGTTGCAACTTGATCGCAAAACTAGCAAATGCTTCCTCTAATCCACTTAGATCACGTTGGATCGTCCCTTCACTAACGTCCAATTCTAACGCTAAACTGATGATCTTTTGCGGTTGGTCAGCTAATAACAGCAAGGCTGCCAAAGCATTTTGGCGACTCTTTGGCTTAAGTGGTTCAACTAGTTCGGTCTGCATCCCTAATATCACTTGTAATTGCTTCAAAGCTACATTTTTGCCCACCAAAACATAACGTCCTTGTTCATTTTGTAAATTTAGCCCGAGATGTTGCAAATACAAACTCAATTCATTAAATTCCCGATATAGCGTACGTCGACTGACTTTGGTGATCTTACTCAACTGTGAAAGTGCGATCCCCTCGGGAGCATTTTTCACCAACTCGCCCAAGATCACTTCCTGGCGCTTGGTCAATCTTACCACGTCTCATCACCTTGCTTTCTCATCGTCCTTCCTCCAGTATAACCTTTAATTTTTTATGTTTAAAATATTAGGTAATAACACAAAACTACCACCCCAAACTAAGGGTAGTAGTCAGCAAAGTTATCGTTCACACTGCGCTTTTAATTCTGCCAGCAGTGTAGCATCTTTTTGTTTATCTAACCCAGTTGTTTGGTAGATCACCTCGATCAAAGGTAACGTCGTCAACATTTCTTTTAGCTGTTGGCTTTCTGGATCAGCCGGATCATTGAAGCGATAAATATCACTGGCTGTCTTTAAAAGTGCTTGATAGCTCAAACCGTGCAACTTAGCTTCTCTGATCGGACGAATGAAGCGTTCGTCATAACCCAACTTGCGGATCGGTGTTCGTCCGACACGCGTGATCTCATCTGAAAGCTCCGGATTTTCGAAACGTTCGATGATCTTTTGTTGATAAGCTTCCAGTTCAGCGCGCTCAAAACCCCATTTGGCTAACAATAATTCCCGCGTCTCGGCTAGTACAGCTTTAACTTGGTCTAAGACCCTTTTATCTTTTATCGCCTCACCGATCGTGTCATATCCGTAAACTTGCCCCGTGTACGCTACCGTTGCGTGTCCCGTGTTGACCGAGAACAATTTGCGTTCGATATAAGGTTCAAGCTGCTTGGCATAGTGGACGTCTTTTAATTTTAAAGCCGGATCTTTTAGTTGACTTTCATCAATGACCCATTCTTTAAAGGGTTCAACGACCACAAATAACGGATCGGCATGGCTTTGTTGCGGGACGATCCGATCGACCGCTGCATTTGGAAAACCGATATATTCATCCGCAAAAGCTTTAGTTGCTGCGTCTAAGTGCTTATAGACCTCGGTTTTTAAGAATTGCGAACCACCGATCATATTTTCACAAGCGATTACATCGATCTTTTGATAATTATCATTTTTTCTTCTGAGTTTGATCCCAGCTGCGATCAATGGAGCGATCAAAGGTAAGATCTTGGGTCCGATCGCTGTGGTCACGATATCTGCTTTAGCAAAAGCTTGGGCTACTTTGGCAGGCTCTTTTGCATTATTTATCCCAGCGACCCCAGTAACTTTAATTTGTTTTTTAGTTGGTTCTGCTAGTTGGATAAGGTATTCATGTTTTTCATTCAAAGCTGTGATCACTTTTTCATTTACATCAACAAATGTGATCTCAAAACCATTTTTCGCTAATACTTCACCAATGAAACCCCGTCCAATATTTCCTGCGCCAAAATGTAATGCTTTCATTATTATCCAACCTCTTTCAATAAATTAATGATCTCTGCTTTAGTTGTGGCATCCGCCAATTTTGCTACGTTAGAAACATCGCTACAATACAAGGCGATCTGTGATAACAGCTCTAAGTGCTCATTATTTGCCCCCGCGATCCCAAAGACTACTGTTACTAGATTTTCCACTTGTTCATCATTGCTAAAATCTACCCCTAAAGGTACTTGGACCACCGAGATCCCGGTCTTTTTGATGAAACGTTTCCCTTCATCCGTACCATGGGGAATCGCGATAAAATTGCCCATATATGTTGAAACATCTTCGTTTCGTTTGATCATCGAATCGATATAACGCTCATCAACACAGCCTTCTTTGACCAATAATTCACCGGCTAAGCGGATCGCTTCTTTTTTGGTCGCTGGTGCTTGATCTAACAAGATCATATTTTCTTTTAATTCCATCTCTAAAACCTCCTAAGCTAAACCAGCAATGATCTGAGCTAATTTTTCGTCAGTCAACAGATCAGAAACTACGAGCACTTGAACCTTGGTATAACGGATATCTAAGTTCTTTTTAGCTTCCTTAGTGACGATCACTAAATGATCTGAGCTATCTACCAACTCGTCTAAGCGAACTGCTTTGACTGGTACTTTTTTACCCGCTTTATGCAAGCTATCTTTGAAAAGACTAACTGCCATCGTTGAGGTTCCGATATTTTGATCATGTCGAATGAAGTTGATCTCTTTGATATTAGAAAGTTCAAGTTCTGAACCAGTAGTAGCTTTAGGCTCAGCGCCAGTCTCTTCATTGATCAAGGTCTCAGTTTTTAAGCGCGCGATGATCTCGTCATACCGCGGACTGTTTAAGAAATTACCAACTTGAACATGTACAGCACTTGGGGTTTTTTGGGCTGCGCGTTCAGCTAATTCCACTTGAGTTACGACTAATAGATCAGGTTCATCTTGTAAGCGACTGACAGCCGTATTTGTGACCGAAACATCTGTAATACCTGCTTTTTTGATCTTATCTCGCAGTAAAGAAGCTCCCATCGCCGAAGAGCCCATCCCAGCATCACAAGCAAAAATGATCTTTTTGATCCCAGAAAAATCAGCTGGTGCCAAGTTAGTTGGTGTTTCTTTTCCTTTTGACTCCGCTTTCATTTGTGCCATCTCTTGTTGCTTAGCTTCAAATTCATCAGCAGTAGAGCGGTCATGTTTCAAAATGATCGCTGCGATGATAAAGGACACCACAGCCCCGGTAGCTACACCGGCTAGTACGCCAAGATAGCTACCTTTTGGCGTCATTGCTAGGATCGCAATGATCGACCCTGGGGAAGCAGCGGCTTTAAGACCAGCACCAAACATTTGGAAAGTAAATGTCCCTGTCACCCCACCGGCGATCACGGCTAAAAACATCGCTGGTTTCATCAAGATATATGGGAAATAAACTTCATGGATCCCACCGATGAACTGGATGAAAGCAGCTCCTGGAGCCGAACCTTTAGCATTACCCTTACCAAAGAACGTAAAGGCTAACAAAACACCTAGACCCGGGCCTGGGTTAGATTCAAGTAAGAATAAGACAGATTTACCAGCACTTGCGGCTTGTTGGATCCCTAATGGAACTAAGATCCCGTTACCGATCGCATTATTTAGGAATAAAACTTTAGCTGGTTCGATAAAGATATTAGCTAAGGGCAGTAAGTGAACTGAAATGATCCAGTCAACACCTTCACCCATCAGCATACTACCGGTATTAACGACCGGATTGACTACATAGACCCCAACGATCGCTAAGAGCATCCCCATGATCCCACTGGTAAAGTTGTTATAGATCATTTCTAACCCCGAACGCACTTTATCTTGGAAGATACTGTCTAATTTCTTGATACACCATCCACCAAGCGGTCCCATGATCATCGCTCCAAGAAACATCGGAACTTGTGAGCCAACAACGACCCCGATCGTCGCGATCGCCCCAACGACCGCTCCTCGCTCTTCATAGACCATTCTTCCCCCGACATAACCGATCAAGAGAGGCAATAAATAATTCAACATTGGGCCGATAAGTTCAGCGATCTGTTTATTAGGGAACCAGCCCTCAGCCATAAAGATCGCTGTGATAAGTCCCCATGCAATAATGGCAGCAATATTTGGCATCACCATTCCTGAAAGTGCAGTTCCTAATTTTTGGATCCGAGCTTTAAGTGATGTTTTGTTCTTTGCGTCATCCATGTCGTAATACCTCCTGTTTATGTTTACAATTTAATCTTAAATTCCAAAGTATGCGCTTACAACAAAATCCAAATGCACTCGTGTCACACTCAGTTGTGCCAACTTGCAACGCAAAAAACGTGTTCGACGATGTAATCAGCGCCATATAAATAACGAGGACCCCACCGTAAATTGGTGGTGCCTCGTTATTCACTAAGCGTTGCATCATCGAACACGTTTTAGCTATGTTAACATCAGTAAATACTCTAACTTACTTATTCAGTTTCATCTTGATGACCATCAATTCAGCATCAGTTTGCGCTTTTAAGGCATGCTTTTCATTGGGTTTCATTTTAACGAGCTTGCCTGGATAGATGATCTCAAAATCCCCAGTTTCAGTATAAAATTCTACCTTGCCCTTGATCGATACTACTATTACATCATAATCAACAAAATGTTGCGGTACTGCCTTATCCTTAGCAATAACTAAGTGTGTGACTGTTAATGTTGGTCCTGCGACCAGATTTTCCCACAGCTCAATATTAGGATCACCTGTTAAAAATTCCATTGATCTTTCTGTTATATCCTCCATATTTTTTCAAAATACCTTTTAAGATCGCACACAATTTTGATACTGGTCCAAACCCAAAGTTCGTTGTTACAGCAAGTACTTCTTTCATATAAATCTTCTCCCTCTCGTATCAGTTTATTCAATACTAATTCTCAACTAAATTAAAAAAGCAACGACTAATGGCCAAACCTGCATTTTGAATCACGATCAACTTTAGATAATAACTTTGCAGTGGAATATCTTTATCTATCTTGATTTTTCCATCTATTACTACCGTTCTCAGAGTGTTAAAGCGAATTTTCTTTAATTGTGTTTTTTCTACATATTTTTCAATGTAACTAGGTACTTGAACTAATATAAACACATCTCCTTTATATTGTGGTGTTATCTCAATTTTATAATTTATCTGTAATCCTTTTTCATTGTACTCATCACAGCTAAATTTTATTTGAGGCATTCCTATCATAGAAACTAATTTATCACCACATAAATAGCAATAAGTCGCATTTAATTTAAATACATTAGATGTTTCTGGCAGATAATCACAATTTTTTGCTATCCTTCCACAATCGCAAGTAACATCAGATATACTACTTTTATTCATTACTGAGCGATATATATTGAAACTATCAAAGTCAGCAAGTTGGTCACTTGAGTTTTTTTGAAATAACATCCCCATCTCTTTTGAAAATGGGTTTACACGATTACGAAGTTCCTTCTCAAATTTTTCTGTATCTTCACTCTCTGTGCCAATTGTTCCTCTCCTGGTATATTGCATTGTTTCTGTTAAAATTTTTCTAGCCCACTTTTTAATTGGGTGTGTACTATCCAACATTGTTGAACTAGAGAAAATCGATAGTCTGGATAAGATCAATTTTGTCAAAACTGTTTCTCTAGCTACTGGAGAGCTCATTTTTTTAGCAGGAATTTCGTCAGGAAGACCAATAGTTACAAGTGAAACAAACGGCTGAATATCACTCAAACTCTCTTGAAGCTGATCACTAATATTATTCATATCAGATTCTTGCAATATTAAACTCAATTCCGGCAAATCAGCTGATTGAACTGCTAAAGATGCTACAATATTTCGAACAACGCCATCAATAGCATTTAAAACCAAATTGTACCTAGCACCGTATAATCTGGCATCACTAAATGGAAAATTGCTACAGGATAATAGAAATACCTTTTCTGCTTTTATTGAACTTAACATGATCGCCTTTTTTTCATCTTTAAAGAATTTTTGTCCCGGATGCCCCCAAGACGGTGCAAATTTTCCATCCCACTTAATACATCTATTAAACCCATGAAGTGTAAAATCATTTAAATTAAGATGATCTTCTTTGCCATGTCCGTGAAATACAAGTACGTTCCATTTATTTCTTTCTAAAATCTCCTTTATGTTTTCTACACTGAGTTCTTGACTCCCAAAAAGATTCCAAGCAACTGTTCTTTGTTTAAATTGTGGTAATTTTTTGTATGAAAATACTCCGCACTTTTTAGCATTACTTCTTAAAAATTGCTTACTTACCATCCAACTCAAAGATGACAAATCTCTCCCTAATAACAGATACACCGCGATTCCTTGTGCTCTACAGTGCTCTAAAATTTCCAATACTTTTTTTTGAGTAAAGTCTTTATATAAACCGATAATAAGTAGCGTAGAAGCTTGTTTCATCTCTTCAAGCGTATCTATCCACTTTCTACAAAAATCAGCATTCATAGTATATGACATCACCTCTCTTGATAAAATCATACCTAAATCACACTTAACAATTTGTTTAAACATGTAATCATTCATACTTAAATTCCGACTAATTTTTAATAAATCTTCCCGTTTTGGATCAATAAATAAAGGAATTTTTTCTTGATCAATTGAAAAATCTTTAAATTTTTCAAAATATAACTTTTCGTCATTAATAATTTCAAACATCATAATTCTCCATTCTCAAAATAAACTGTTTACTTTCAAAAAAATTGCACTATAATCATCAGTAACCAACACAACTCAATCTCGTTTAACGTATTCTAGCACTCGTGTTTCATATTTTCTCTATACATAAACTAAACTCACACTTTTTTGATTGGGGGAGATTTTTATGGAATTTGGTAAAGTTCTAAAACAGATCAGAATTTCACGTAACTTGAAACAAACAGACTTGTCACAAGATTTTTTATCGCGTACCTCAATTTCAAAAATCGAAAATGGAAAGCAAATCCCGGCTTACGACACCGCAGTTAAATTAATTAATAACCTCGGATTAACTCCAATGGAATTTGATTATATTGCCTCAGGGTATAAGTGGGATAAAAAACAATTACTTATTAATGAGTTCATCGAATCGGTTCAATATCACACAAAAAATCTTGATGAATTGCAAAAAAAATGTCAAAACTATCTTGAATTTCATAATGATACTGATATTTTCCATATTCGTTTAACACTATTGTCGCTACTTGAATACAACCATAACATTTCTGTATCTACAGAAAATGCAGCATTGGTTTGGTCTGATTTAGAAAAATTCAATACCTGGAACAAATTAGATCTTTTTTTAATTAATAGTATTCTTCAAACATTTCCAACAGCTACTGCCATCAACATCTCTAAGTATGCTCTCAACATTGTTATTAAAAAATATCCTCATTTAAAATATCTACAAGCTTCTCTTTTAAGCAACTGCGCTAAAATGTTGATGGCTGATAATAACTTTATGGAGGCTAAAATTTTCTTTTCTCAAACACTACCACTCTATCAGGCGCTATTTAGATATGATCTGCTATTGCTCACTAAATTATATCTTTCATTGTGTGATAATAATTTTACGCAAGCACAAGAATATCTAAGTTTTTTAAAAAATATCGGAGCTACTACCTTAGCTGATACTGCATACAATGAATTTGTTCGAGTAAAAAAATTACGCTATAAACATTGAAATAAAGAAGCCATATGAAGTTCTAATTCTAAAAATACTAACTTCATATTGAAGTGAACCCCCTAAATTGGACAAAAGAATCTAACTTAGGGGGTTTTACTATGACTAAATTTTCTTTTGAGGATAAGTTGGTGGCTGTAAATATGTATCTAAGAGGCTATGGAAGTAACACAGTAGCTAAAGTTTACAAAGTGAAGAATCACTCAAATATTCTTATATGGGTCAAACGATATCAAAATATAGTATTGATGGGTTAAAAGTTCGCCACCCTAAATACGATTACGATGGAAATTTTAAGCTCAACGTTTTAAACCGGGGGCATAAGGCTTCCTATCTGGAAACAGCACTTCAGTTTGATATAAGTGATCCTGGAACGATCGCGACTTGGCAACGTAATTTGGATACTGAAGGTGTTGATACCTTATTTACTAGAAGAGGACGGGCTAAACACGTGACGACCAACAATAATAAACAAGCAGAAAAATCAGAATTATCTGAATTAGAACGTTATGGAGGTTGGGAGCATGGCTCAGATAACGGTTTATTTGTGTGAAAAAGATGTCGAAAATTTGAAAAGGTTGGTTGCGGAATTCGACAAGAAAGAATTACTACCGAGAAGCAATCGGAGTACGGTAACTGAAAAAATTTTGATGGACTATATCGAAATGATGTCCGAAACGAAAATCGAAAAAGGTAAAAAGTATTCGATCGAAATTTGATATTTGAGTACGCGGAAAAACATGCGCAATCAAAAACGGACGAGAGCGAGCTGGAAAAAGAAAAGTTGGCGCTATTCGATAGCTACATGGAGCGTATGCTAGCTAGGAGAGTGAAAATTGATCGTTTGGAAACTGAACTGAAATCTTTGGAAAGTTATGTCGATAGTGAGAAATATGAGTCGAGAGAGAGAGTGTTTTAGATCAATACAAAAAACAGCGTTTAAAAAACAAACGCTGAATTGTATTTGATTATTTATTTTTTTTGTCTAGCAGATAAAATATTGGGGTTTCTATGATTATGCATATTATTGCGAAGTATATTATAAAGCTTTCTTTAGTTTTAAGATAATATACTAGCGCTATAGTTATAACAGTAGCTATACCAAAAAGTGTTTTTATCCAAAATCTCATTTTAAATTCCTGCTCTCTAGTTGATAACATAGTAATCGATTTGTCTTAATGACATTGCTGCTGCAGATTTCATAACTATCTTAACTCTTTTGCCTTGGTAATACGCTTTAGTTATAGCATTTCGGAAGTTTGGGTTTTGAAAACCACTTAATCCGAGAATTGCTCCTGTTATGGGATGTCTAAATCCGATGAATGTTGATAATAGTGGTACTGCCTTATCTAGATTATTCAAATTATGAAATATTTCTCTAACAGTATTTTTAGATAAAATTTGTGTGTCGGTATAGTTTTGTGAGATCGATCTAAAAGGACTTGGGGTTATGGTTATAAAATCAGTGCCGATCAATTCTTCTTGAGAGTCGGTGGTTGCCACAAGGGTAGTTGTATTGTTTTCATGAAGTGGTTCATCGGCGTATACAGTATCATTGCTTAGTGGAATTGATATTATGAAGTAGGCTAACGCTAATATTAACGGCAATTTGGCAAATTTTTTCATGGTAAATATTCCTTTCTAAATTTATGCCAAGTGTCGCTGTATCCGTTTTCATTGTAACATGGTATTTGGCTTACGGTCTATATATTTTAGGATATTTAATGGGAGGAGAAAGTAACTGTAAAGGCAAGGGGCAAGCGGTAGCGAGACGCCGTAGGGCAACCCTTGCCTTTACTGCACTAAAGACACTGAGACCCAAGGGAAGACATGCAATAACTTTCCGACGCCTAAACGGCGAGTGAGGGAGCGGTCAAGCTGGTTTTAGCTTGTGGGTGTGGGTAAAACCCACTTGCGTATTATATTTTTTATGAGAACCAAATATTGGCATACATTATTCCGTCAAATCCTTTTTGAAAAATTTGTCTAGTTAGTTTTGTTAATTTATACATGATCTCTTCTTGGCTTCGTGTAAGTCTATTTTCCTTACTCAATGATAGTTTAGAGAAATCTTTTTTTAGAAGATCTATTGCTTCTGGTATTTCTTTATATTTTTGTGATGGTTTATATGGTTTGTTTATCTGGTTATAAGTTAGTTGTACAGCTTCTTTAGCTTTAGTATTATCTAAAGATTCGTATAACTGTTGGAGAAGATCATTTACTTGTTTTATAGCTTCTTCTTTTTTTGTCATTAACGACCACCCCCACCTGTTCCGAGTTTTGGTAGACTGTTTATCCAACCGTTACGTGAGATTTCGAAAACTGAGTTCCAAAGTTGTCTTGAGTCAGAGCGGCAAGTAAATTGATTGCAATATAGTCCGTTTCCATAATATTTTTCGGTTAGTTTCCCACCACCACTCATGGGTGCTTGAGCGTTTGTGTTTGCAGATGCGCTACTGAATGCACCTGTAGTTGCTAAGGTTATAAGTGATTTTTTCATTTCACCCCCCTAAATTATATACCAATTATTTTTTATCTATTATAGCATTGATATAAAAGCATTTTCAAGTCTATACCATTTTTAACTTTTGATAAATAATTAAATAAAAAAGGACTTAGAATTAAGTGAAGTGCCCCCCTAAGTTGGACAAAGGAATCTGACTTAGGGGGTTACTATGACTAAATTTTCTTTTGAGGATCAGTTGCGGGCTGTAAATATGTATCTAAGAGGCTATGGAAGTAATACAGTAGCTTTTGGGAAACTACCGAAAAGAATTTAAAACACTAACTGATCAGATCGATGTTTATGAGACCTCGGTGCCAACAACTTATTCAGTCACTGGTAACAGTGAATTTATCACCGAATTAAAGCTCTCCCCCTACCATAGTTAGCGTTTACATGGTATGCTCAACTTAGAAAGGAGCGTAAGACAATGGCTGCGAATTTTAAAAATTATATCATCCGTGGAACAGAAATGTTTAGCTATCTTTCTATCTTAGATTTTATCATTGAAATGATATTGATCAAGGGAAATGGCAAGATCACAACGGTATTAGGCTTACATGTTGAAAGTTTTATCACGCTTGATGAACAAGAATTGATCCTCTATCTCACCGAGTATTCTCTTATCCCCTATCTACTTTTCTTATTTTTCTGGACAAAATTTTTCAAATGGGGACAACAACGAACTATTCACTCTTTGCATAACTAATTATCGAAACTAAGTATTGGATATCTTGCAAGCAACCTTTTATAATGTTAGTGATAGTTAAGATGAAAGGGGCAAATTTCATGAAAAGCGCAATCTTTGAAAAAGCAGGTCAAATGATCATCGAAGAGGTCAAAAAACCAACACTTGAGCGGGATGATGATGTGATCATCAAAGTCGTACGTGCTTGTGTCTGTGGCTCAGATCTTTGGTCATATGCTCACGGCGACGATAAAGCAGCCCACTCAGAAAATAGTGGGCACGAAGCTTTAGGGATCGTTGAAGAGATCGGTTCTGCGATCACCACGGTCAAACCTGGTGATTTTGTGATCGTACCATTTACCCATGGGTGTGGTCACTGTGACGCTTGTTTAGCTGGTTTTGATGGTACTTGTGATAACCATCCTGGCTATAGCAACTGGTCAAGTGGTTTTCAAGCTGAATACGTTCGTTTCCACTATGGTAACTGGGCTTTAGTCAAGATCCCTGGCAAACCAGCGGATTATACAGAAGGCATGCTCAAATCACTTTTAACTCTAGCTGATGTGATGCCAACAGGTTACCATGCTGCACGCGTTGCCGATGTCAAACCTGGCGATAAAGTCGTTGTCATTGGTGATGGCGCGGTCGGGCAATGTGCTGTGATCGCAGCTAAAATGCGGGGGGCTTCCCAGATCATTCTCATGAGTCGCCATAAAGACCGCCAAGAAATGGCCTTAGCTTCTGGTGCAACTGCTGTTGTTGCTGAACGTGGGCCGGAAGGGATCGCCAAAGTCCGTGAGATCTTAGGTGGTGGCGCTGATGCTGCTCTTGAATGTGTGGGGACTGAAGCTTCGATCGATCAAGCTTTAGGTGTTTTACACAACGGAGGCCGGATCGGCTATGTTGGTGTACCACATTATAATAATCGTCCTTTAGGTTCAACTTTTGCGCAAAATATCACGATCGGCGGGGGCTCTGCTTCTGTGACGACTTATGATAAGCAACTCTTATTAAAGGCCGTTCTTGATGGTGACATCGATCCAGGTCGGGTCTTTACTCAAACTTATAGCTTGGATGATATCGATCAAGCCTATAAAGATATGCAAAATCGACAAACGATCAAATCAATGCTCGTTATTTCTGAATAAAACGACCAAACGCCTTTCAGCTTATTGAGAGGCGTTTTTTACTACGAATATTCTTGCTTGCTGTATAATAAAATCAAGAATAAATTTAGAAAAGAAGTGGCTTTTTTGCTCAGTAGAACACGGACTTACCTTTTGATCTTCAATCTTTTTTGGCTAGTATTACTGCTATTTGAACAACTGCTCAAAAATGCGACCAACAGCAATATATTATTTTTATTACTTTCTGTTTTAGCATTAGTCGGCTTGATCTTCCAAGCTCTTTCTTGGCGCAGTTTAAATCAGGAAAGAATGCGTCTCGACTATGCTTTATACGGTACTTCTTGGGTACTTTGCTTTTTATTTGTACTGTTATTGTAATTTTGATCGTGATCTATTTAGGTCACGTTTTTTATTTTAAGTATTTCCTCGGTTATGATCAAAGTAAAAAATACACATAGCGATACAATATTCCCGAAAATAAGGTAGCAGTTAATAAGCCAACTTGCATTGAAATTTCAGCAAATGAATTGATCTGTAAGGCATTATCTTCTGTCGTAAAACTATTTAAAATATCTTTTGATGCTGGAAAATACAGCTTCCAACCGATTCCCCCACTTAGTGCCAATAAATAAATCGCTGATTTCTTATCTAAATTCATTTTAAAAAGCACTAAAGCCAGTACAATAAAAAATATTCTAAAACAATTCGAACTTATCACTAACCATCTAGCGTTTATACACTTAAGCATTCCCACAGCAACTATAGAAATAAGTATCCCCGCAATAACATTTATATTAGCAACGATCGCTATCAAACTATTTAAATGATAAATATCAATGATATACCAATTTAGCGCCACTAAAATCAGCCCTGCACCAAATTGTGAAATAATATTACTGGTAATAAAGAGTCTAAAATCTTTCTTCATCACAGATCACGCTCCTTTTAAATCGCTACATACGTCACATGAGTAATAGCAATAATGATGCTAAAATATTATATTATGTTTTGATAATAAAAAATTATGCAAACATAATATAAAACTTAGCGCAATTAATTTACAATACTATGCATAGGGGAAAAATATCTGCAGACACCATAGGAGGGGGAAAATAATATATGTATAAAAAACTTTTTAAATTTGTGATCGTATATTTTACCATACTTTCAATTACACCTGCACTAACTGTAAAAGCTAGTGAATTAGAAGCAGATCAAGCATCTCAAAATAATTCTTTTTCTGAATTATCAGAAGACTCTATGGTTCAATTATTTACAGCAGTCGAGAAACTTCCAGATGAATTACTTTAAAGCAGAAATAAACGTGATATTAAACAGTTTATGCTTGAAAATGATGTTAATCTAAAATTTTCTGGCGAGAAAACAAAGCGTGATCTTCCTGGATGCATAGCTTCTATTAGTTGGGTAGTAGTCTCTACGGCATTTGGTGTAGCTAAACTTGCAAAAGTAAAACAGTTTGTAAGAGCCACTGGTGGTGCTCGTAAGGCAGCTAACGTTTTGATGAAAATCATCAAGGGGGGACGCTCACAAGAAAATTTCCAACAATTTGGTAAAATCGTTATGGATTTAAGTTCGGAAGTATTAGGAATTAAAGATATAAAGGATAATTGTGTATGAGATTTAAAGTCTTACAAAAAATTCAAATAGTGTTGCTTTTCGTTTTTCTCATCTTACATTTTTTATTGCATACTTTCAACTTTCATCCAGAACTTTTGCTTACCATCACATTTGGTATGACATTTTTGGAAAATGATCGCTCATCACTTTTTTTCTTCAGTTGCCTTGTGTTGATGACATTATCTACGGTTGCGTATTTCATCGCTAGTATAACATAGCTTATGCAAAAAACAGGGGCTTTTTTATCTATAATATACAAAACGGTCGTAAATGAACAATTTTAAAGTCCATTTACGACCGTATTTTAAAGACTTATATCACAGCCTCTTTAGTCTTATTATTTATCCCAGTAAATATCTTCTTTAGCTTGATCGCTTGAAAATAGCCAAACTTCAACGATCTTACCATCCTTGATCTTGAAAAGGTCGATCCCATTCATATCAAGATCATCACCATTTTCACGTTCAGCTTTAAAAGTAACATTGGCTGCTACTAAATCATCATTATCAGAGACCCAGTTGGTCAAAACTCTAAACGTACCATTTGTTGAAGCCCCAAATTTTGCTAAATGAGCTCCTAAAACTTCTTTGCCTACGATCTTGCCTGATAATTTATTTTTGCCTGGTTGATGCCAAACGATATTATCTGCCATCGTTTTAAAAACTGCTTCAAAATCCCCTGCTATCAAAGCTTCGTTGTAAGCGTTAAACACATCTAGATTACTCATATATTATCCTCCAAAATATTTCTTTTTTGAAAACGTTCTACTATTTTAATATAATAAAATCAGTAAATAATTTAAAGTACTATATTTAAGTGAAGCTACTAACTTTTTCGCTAGTATTCATTATTAACAACAAAAAGAAAGGAGAAAAAATTATCTAGTATGTCTAATGAACGCGATCCTTTATTTATGATATGTCCTTTTACGACCACGAGTCGAGTTGTTTCTGGAAAATGGGCCGTTTTAGTTTTATTCTTTTTAAAAGATGGACCTAAACGTTTCGGACAGCTAAAAAAATTACTCCCCGATATTGCCGAAACCACGCTCACCAAACAATTACGGCAATTAGAAAAAGATAAATTGATAAAACGTCAAGTCTATCCAGAGGTCCCCCCACGAGTCGAATATTACTTGAGCCCACAAGGAGAGGCTTTCAAAAAAGTCCTCGACAGCATCGAAGAATGGGGCACAAATTATATCAAATATCTCCAACAAACAGATAATTAAGCAGCGTTTTTAATAAGCACGCTGCTTTTTTCTATCATGATGGTTTGTCTGAAGCGATCATTACCATATTATGTTAAGATAGCCCCCAAATTTAATCATTTTCAAAAGTCCCGTCTTTTAAAATAATAGTACCCAATGTATACGTATATACCAACTGGTTCTGTTGCAAAGTTTTAAATCTACTATCAAATAAGGTAGAATAATAGAAAAAGATAGCAGGAGGAATGACGATGAATCATTTTAAAGGAAAGCAATTCAGCAGGATGTGATTATTGTAGCCGTGGGCTACTATCTTCGTTATAACCTTAGCTATCGTGAAGTTCAAAAAATCTTATATGATCGTAGCATTAACGTTTCTCATACGACGATTTATCGTTGGGTGCAAGAATATGGCAAACTACTCTATCAAATTTGGAAAAAGAAAAATAAAAAATCCTTTTATGAAGTGAACCCCCTAAGTTGGACAAAGGAATCTAACTTAGGGGGTTTTA
>ERZ778504.185-NODE-185-length-68550-cov-29.640383_pt1 | contig 68550 bp, 57 predicted proteins | sample MGYA00510046_ERZ778504 | MGnify/ENA primary metagenome ERZ778504 (study PRJEB29527, sample SAMN07138964) | mouse gut metagenome | material: feces | host: mouse | place: China:Nanjing | collected 2016-01-25 ...
TTTAACACTTCTAATTGCCCAATTTAACATATGCACCGTGCTTTCGGCTTGACCCGCTTTCGTATGGATTGCTTTGGATTGAATCATTGCCCAACGCTTCATATACGTATATCTTCAGGAACTTGTGGTATGACGCTATTGTCGATTGGGTGTAGTCCTTGCGCTGCCTGAGCCATTCGTCATACAGCAGGATGTTCGCCTTGGTCAGGTCTGAATATCTCTTTATCTTGTCGAATTCAACGAGGGCGTTGATAAGTTTCCTGTGGTTCTTCTTTGTACTTTCCTTTATGTCGCTCCGTTCTTCCACACGTTTTTTCACGAATGAAACAAATGACTCCTTCCCGCCCATGTCATTTCCTCCTATGGCATCGAGATTTCCCCAGGTGAACGGCTTGCCGTCCACCATAAGCTTGCGGATTATGCCGAGCACATTTCCCTCCAAGGCATCTATACGCAGATTCAAGTCGACGGCGTCTATGCGCCCGACGACTCGCTTCCTGTCATCCCAATGGCGGGGGAGCACCTTGACTCCCGTGGATATCCATTTCCGTTTTCTTTGAAAATACACTTCAAGCTCGACCGACCCCTGTGTCTTAGGTCCTGCCTTTTTTCGTCGGTCGAAAATCACTTTAGTCGTTGGATATAAGTCCATTTTTTAGATTGTTTGGTAAGTTTTATTATTTCAAAATCATCTCCGGTCACAATCTACTAACGGTGTATCACAGCGTGTATCACTTTTGTATCACAAAACTGAAAAACAATGCCAAAATCCGATAAGGAAAGACAACGCCAAAATCCGAATCAAGCCCTTCTCAATCCCTTAAAATCAACTAAATAGCTGAAAAACAAAAAAGAGGACTATCTCTCGATAATCCTCAATTGTGATCCGAGCGGGCTTTGTGAGAGTGGCGTTATCTTGTTGATTTTCAATTTGTTGGTTGATGTAATTGAGAAGCAATGTACCACGGTTTGTACCACATTTTCCGCTCTATTTTGGAGGGCAAAATTGCCCTGATTTATCACTACCTGCGAGAGCATCACAAAATTAACACTTATTATCCGAATATTTGCCAATTAAACAATATTTAACTATTAAAAATTGTGGTTCCCGTATTGAAACGCCTGTTTTCGGGCAAAAGTTCGGTGCTGTGGAGGGGTGTCCGGGAGCCTCAAAAAAGGTGGCGAAAAAGGTGGCGCACGCTGACCGAAAAAGTGGCGGAAAAGGTGTCTGTAAAAGTGTCCCCAAAGGTGTCCCCATATGTGTCCGAAAGAGTGTCCCCAAGAGTGTATGTAAGTGTGTCTGTATCAGTGGCGGTAAATGTGTCGGAACGGGTGTCTGAAATGGTGGCGGCAGAAGTGGCGGATAAGGTGTCGGTCAAGGTGACAGCAAAGGTGGCGCACATCAGCCGAAATCCGTACTGTTTTTCCCTTTTACTTCCCAGCCTGAAAATCCCACCACAGGGAGAAGATTATGCCTGCCCTCCTGATTTTCTCCCTTAAAGAAAATTTCACGGAGCAGTCCTGTGTCGATACTGCCTCCACAACGACCGCAATCCTCTCCAGCCGAGCAGAAGCAGCCAACACATCATACGCCATACCAAAGATACAATCCGGCAGGCAAGACGTATAATCATTACAAACGACCATCGGATAAAGCGGAGCAACAATCCTGCAACTATCGCAACGGGCAATAGATATATCATCAATAGAAGTCCGAACATGGTGAGAGATATTATGATGTTCAGATAGTCCGATAATGTCATTTCAACATCATCAAACTATCGCCCGAAGTAATGCTCCGAGTATGTAAATATACTAAATTTCAACGACTTATGCAAGTTTTCAAGCCATTATTTTAGTACATATTCATCTGATTTTCACATCATTTCATGCTCTGACACAAGCCATATCACAGTATATGATAATGTGATTGTCGTGACAGCAACAGCAGTCACTATCGGATAACAGTGGTATGTGATGATAAGAGTATATGATACATAGGGCAAATCATTATCCTATGATTAAATACCGGTGTTCCAAGTTGTCAGATAAAAAGATTATGTTCGGAATTTGTGCGCGGTCAACCGGAGTGAGCTAACTTCGCCGTGCGAAGCGAGGTCGGGAGTGCATCGGGGCACTCGTGCCAAAGGTGCAGAATTTGCTAAGCAAGTTGTACTTTTCCCCGGATAAAACGGAGTTTTACCGATGAAAAGTAACTTGCCTCCCTGTCGGGCGGAGAAAATCAGCTCGCAACTCGCCGATTTTTAATCACTGGAATCCAAAAGCTACATAAATGTCGCGTAGATTCCAAATGTGACAAACACCGCTGTAAAGCACTTGCGAAACCTACATATTTCCAACAACAGAAGCATCATCGAACGGTAAAATCCTTACTGGAACGAAGTGCACCATGCCACTCTCTCAGTGAGGTGTCGCATGGTTACAAAAAACAATAGTCTCCCGGATTTCTCCGAGAGTCCGAATTATGGAATTGAAGCCTTTTGGTCGACACATTACGGCGGACCGCAACGCCATAGTTAATATTGCTTATTTTATATCTACCCGTACATATAATTTTTCAAAACCAGGTAAATCGATATAGCTCCATACTGTCAATTTAATGCCCGAAATATTTTTTCGATTAAAAATGGAGTTGTGACCTTTTTTGATGTAACCAATTTTCTCCCCATTGAATGACACATAAACGGCTTTTGGATCAAACTTGTTGTCAGTTTCTCTAGTAAATTGCAATGTATCGCCAATAGTTAATTTATCTAACTTAAAGTCACTTTTGGAGAGGCCAGCAATATCGGTAATAAAAGAAGGCCTATGAGAACTAAAATATTGGGGAACGAACTCAAACATATCAGAAAAAGATAGACCTTGAGTTTGAGCTAATACATATAGTGAATCTTCTACTCGGCTCTTGTCTACTAACCAAAAGTCATAAAAATCATCAGCGTCATTACGGCTTTGATTAATCAGTCGACCAAAGAATACTTCTGAAACCTGTAAAGAAGAAAATTGTTTGTTGTCATCAATAGAAAGCCCTGGATAACCACTGAAATTAGAATCAACTTTTTTAGCTTCTGCCATGCCAGAATCTAAATACTCAAAGCGTATATCATCACTATTTTTGGCAATCGTGATGTATCCGACGCAAATGCGACGTTGTCCTTTCTCTGGACGCCACATTAGCGCAATGCGATTAAAATCATATTTGAGCGCCATATTCTTTGAGTTTCATTTGGATGTAGTTGATTCTTGAATCTATAAGTTTAACGATGAAAGTTTTTCGATTGTTCGAAATACGAGAATCGTCAAAACCATTAGATGGGAAACGAGCATCCATATTATAAATTAACGTAACTAGATCCTCTTTATTGTAACGAGATAAATGCTTGCTCAAAAAATGAGTGCATTCATCAGGATAATGAGCAAGGAGATAATCAATGGTTTCTAAAAAAGATTTCTTTTCGACATCAACAATAATGTCAGACTTACCTTTAGAAAAGAAACTATCGAACAATCCATCATCATTTAATAATTTCTCAATACGCTCCTCTGATAACTCTCTCCCGAGACTACTACCATTGTCGTAAAAAGGAGCGAATCTATGTCTAATAATTGCAAGTAATTTAGGAACCTTGAAGAAAGGAATATCAAACTCTTTGTGGATTTTCCAATAAGCTAAATATCGCTTGAATAAATTAGTTTTCTTAAAGGATGTATACAAACTTTCACCATCCTTGTTCCTAATGAGAGCCCAGTTCTCGGAATGCCTGTCGGTATTCCCTATAATGCAGTCAAACATTATCATTTCTACTGCAATTCTTCGATATTCAATTAGATTTACTGATTTTAGAGCCGTTTCAATTTTTTCAAAATGGTGGTTAGTCTTACAAACATCTCTGAAATTAGGCTCAAACTGGAGAATAAGATTTACGCCCTCTATAAGTTCTTCTTTGCGTATATCTATCATATTAGGGGAAATACATCCAATCTTATCTCCACAACTCGCAATATGATACTCTAACACGGGTAAACCTAACAGTATGCCTAATCGTGAAGCTGCAATTTCAGACCAAAATTCAAAAGGATAATCTTTCCTATTTTGTTTAATAGAGGTCTTGAAATAGAAAGTTTGGCGCGTAGGAGCAATATAAACTCCTTTGTCACGGGTGCCTGTTGTATTTACTTCCCTAACTCTCGTCCAAGAATCTATACAAAAATATAAAGGTGGATCAATTATAGCCATTTAAACTACGTTGTAAAATTGGATGAGCATACTGCGGATGTCAGCAAATAAAAGAGTGGTACCTTAATCAGCTGAAAGCCTGGTGTTGACAACATACACAAGTAAGATACATCTGATAAAATCATAACCAAGGAATGTAGATGTTAAGTCGCTATTTCAGACGAACTTGTAGGTTTAGTTTGAAATATACGTTGCCGTCCTCACCACGATAGAGTGAGGCGTACCCATGTTTGCGAGTTTTTCCACGTTCAAGGTAGGCGTTGGCAAATAAGAAATCCTCAAAGCGGTTCTTATCATAGAAGTGATAGCATAGAATTTCACCATCTTTCTTAACTACGAGATAGCCACCATTTGCATCGTAGCGACCTGTCCATTTCTTTGCCGGCATCATGCCGAGAGCAGCAGAAGTGAGCAGGTGTTTCAATTTGTAGATATACATATCCTCTTTGTCTTCCATATCAAAGCCAAGCGGATTGCTATCTGCGAGTGGTTTGATAAGGTCAACAAAATTTCTCTCGCCAGTATTGAATTGTTCAACGAGTAACTGAGCAATGGTCGGTGCGAGGCCATTATCCAACATTGCGAGATTGGTACGGAAAGTCGAGTTATCCACATGGTCGAATTGCAAGTCTGCACCCTTTCGACGAATGGCATCAACGCGATCGATGATTTTAGTGCGCGTTGCAATAGCATTTATTTTTTCGATTTCTTCATCGGAAAAATCAGATCCAACCACCTTGTAGGTGAAGTTGGTAGCTCCGCTCGCATTGAGCAAAGTTGAATCACCGCCAAGTTGAGATTTTATACTAAACCCCAAATTGTTGTTCATGCGTGTTCTTTGGTCGTGCAAAACGATGTGAATATCGGTTTTGTCCGAAGAACTTGCTTTGAGGGTCGAGCAGTAAATCTGATCCATAAATGCCTGTGTCTTGGCAATGGGGAAAGAACGTGCGCCAGCCGGTTTATTCTGCATAGCTGAAAGAAGATACTCGGCCTCGTGCAAAAACTTTTCGGCAGAAAGGCGCAGCAGCTCAGTGCCATCTGCTTTCTGAATTACGATGTCGGCATTTGACACCAAGTAGTCATAAACGCCCTCTTTTTCTTGGCGAATTATCATAATGATTGGATAAACCAAATTTTTGATTTTCTCAAGATTTTGGTCTCCGGCATACACTTTACCTTCACCGAGGAGTTTCAGCAGTGTATATATTTCACTCCATTCACCGATATTGCCGGTGATTTCTTTATTGTCGTTGCTCATAGAGAGAGAATTTTTTTATCTGATAATACTTTGAGAAGTTGTTGTGCAGTTGCTTGAATAGCAGGAACAGCAACAGAGTTTCCGAATTGCTTGTATGCGGATGCGTCAGCAACAGGAATTTGGAAAACAGGGGTGCCGTCGCCGTTGTCATAAACGGGATAGCCTTGTAATGCCCCCCATTCTCGCGGTGTCATACGACGCCAACCGTCTTTATTGTATTCACCTTTGATGCGAGTGGTCGGTGTGAGGTCTGTTTGACGAGTGTCAATAACTATATTGCGCTCGCGTCCCATACCACCAACAACAATAGCGTTAGCGACTTCGTTGTCACCGACAATAGCATAGCCAAAACCATTACCTTTGCTCTCATGACGCTCCTTGTGGCGAATGAGAGTATCAACATATGTCGTTGACAAATAGTATTTAGCAGGTACGGGGTCTTTTTCTCTAACGTCAATAAAATGTCTTGTGACTTCTTTTTGCTCAGGGTAAACAAAGTCCTCCGGTTTTATGCCGAAGTCTTTTCGGAAGCCTACGATATAAATACGCTCACGATGCTGTGGCACACCGAAATACATGGCATTTACAATCTGAGGGTCAGGCACCACATAACCTATTTCATCAAGAGTGTTCAAGATGGTTTTCAAAGTCTTACCCTTATCATGAATGGCAAGACCTTTTACGTTTTCAAGGAAGAAAGCCTTTGGTTGCTTGCGACGAAGTATTTCTGCAACATCGAAGAAGAGTGTACCACGGGTTTCCTCGAAACCAAGTCGCTTGCCGGCAAGCGAAAATGCTTGGCATGGGAAGCCGGCACATAAAATATCGAAGTTGTCTGGGATATATTGCTTAGTCTGTTCAGAGGTAATATCTCCAAACGGAACTTCTCCGTAGTTTGCAAAGTATGTTTTTTGTGCCTGTGCATCCCATTCGGATGAGAATACACATTGACCTCCAAGGTTTTGAAATGCCATCCGGAAGCCTCCGATACCGGCAAAGAGGTCTATGAAAGTAAATTTAGGTTTCTTGGGACCCGGAAAAGGTACTTCGTTCAAGTCATCGAATAGAGACCGCTGAAAAGGACTCAGCGGTTCGCAAGCGATTGAGCAGTCAATATTGACCTTGCTCGGCAATGTTGAGTTCGTCCACGCATCAATAAGGCTGTCAGCCTTAGATTGATAAATCTCGCCGTGCTTTCTGTCTTTGAGCATTAGGGCATGTGTAACAATAGCCAATTGAACCGGGAACGGAATTATCTCTCCATTCTCGTAGCATGTACGCTCGTCGAATATCTGAACCGGACCGGCTTTCTTGTAGCCCATATCCATTAGCGTAAAGGTCAATCTATTTTTACTCATTTTGAAGTTCTGTTATCAGATTTGAAAGAGTAAGTTCATTATTCTTCGGTTTCAGCTGACATTGCCATATTTCAATAACTCTCCATCCCATTTCATTGAGTTTGGCGACGTTGATTTTGTCACGCTCAACATTTCCTGAGATTTTTGTTTGCCAAAAATCGTGATTGTTGACTGGAATAGTTGCATACTTGCAACCTCGGTGTCCGTGCCAAAAGCAACCATTAATGAAAATGGCAACCTTATACTTCGGAAGTACAATGTCGGGGTTTCCCGGTAAGTCTTTCCTATGCAGTCGAAAACGGAATCCGTTAGCAAACAAAAAGCGTCGTACCAAAACCTCGGGTTTGGTGTTCTTGCTCTTGATATGCGACATACAACGACTCCGTTGTTCTTGCGAGAGTACATCAGCCATTATACAAACAAGAACTTCCAAGTAGTGCTGACAGGCGACCAAACCTTTTGCGACTACAAGGAAGTTCCTTAATATGTTGAATATAAGAAGTTCTTACATTTTTGGTCTTTGTCAGCGGCTTGCGCAGTGGATTGCAAAGTTACTAAATTATTTTGAGACTTTGACTATCGAGGCAAAGGTAATATAATCCATGGGCAATATATTCACCCATCCAAGGCAAGAATTGTTAAATATCGATAATTCTATCTCTTTTCTAAAATATTACAAGATTTCCCCCGCGCGTGGGAGAGAGAAGAAATATATTTATTATTCTATATATAATATATGTCCCCAAAGGTGTCCCCATAAGTGTCCGAACAAGTGTCCCCAAATGTGGCGGGATTACTGGAAAAGTACGTTACTACTTCAATAATGCAAATCCCTTTATGACACTCGTCTGAAGCACCTGGGCGTATTTCTCGGTCATTGTCACGTTGGAGTGGGCGAGCATCTTGCTCACAGTCTCGATACCCACGCCCTTTGTCAACGCCCACGTCGCAAACGTGTGGCGGCCAACGTGCATTGTCAGGTTGATGTGCAGCTTGGCAAGATTGGCGATTATCTTCAGCTGGTCGTTGCATTTCTGGTTGCTCATCAGATTGAGGTCGTAATTGTACTTTTTCAGTATGGCTATCGCCTTAGGCAACAGCACAATCGTATAGGGCATACCGGTTTTCATACGCTTGTCACGTATGCAGTAGTCCTCGCCCTGCCTGAACACGTCCGTCTTCTTTATCTTCACGAGGTCTGAGTATGCCAGCCCCGTGTAGCATGAGAAGATGAACATATCGCGCACTTTCTCCGTCATGCCGTAGAGTTCGAGGGCTTCCACGCGGTCACGTTCCTCTTCGGTAAGGAATTTTATCCCCTCCGATTTTCCACGCGAAATCCTCATGCCGTCGTAGGGGTTGGACTCCAGCTTCTCAAACTGTATCGCCTCCACGATATAGGGTTTGAGGCGTTTGTGATAGCCATGAACCGAGGCCTGTGCTGTCACACGCTTGCGTATGAAATCGTCCCATAGTCTGATATTCTTCGGGGTGAGGTCGCTGAAAAAGCGTATCAGCCCGAAGTCGCGCAGGCAGTTGAGCATCACCTTGTGCTGCTTGCGTGTTGACTCCGTGACAGGGCGCATGTCGATACGTTCCTCCAGCCAGTCGAGGAAACTTGCCGACGAACCCTGCAACTTTGTTTTCTTGACCTTTTTGAGAAGCGACAGGTCGTATTCGCCCTTTGTCGAGGCTATGGACGACATCTTCTCATGGATACCGTCATAGACACGGCGTATCTGTTCGTTCAGATGGTCGGCCTGAGGGTGGTTGACCACCTCCTTGCCGCTCCACTGCTGTTTGAGGACAGCGACGCCGGTGGAGAGACGGACGCGCTCACGGTTGTACGACACCTCGATCTCCACGGTGCCGGGGTTGACGGCCGATGCCTTCTTGCGGCGGTCGAAAACAATCTTAATCTGTGGTATTCCTGCCATAAGTAAAATATTTTAAGAATGATACATTAAAATTTCTCGTGATGTGGTACACGAAAAAGCGTGTACCACAAATTCCGGGAAATGTACCACACGTGTACCACATACCATTCCAACGCATCCGGCAACGAGGCTGTTGCACGCCCCGAATCTTTTGGAAACATTTAGCACAAAATAGCAAATATCAGAGAGTTGGCACTCTGAACAGGCTCCGGACGCTATGGCAAGACCGGGGCAGGAGGCAACGGCTGATATTTGATGGAAATGCTGGTACATTTGTGGTACTTTTTTGTGGTACATCCACGAAATTTGTACCAAAGATAATGTGCTAATTCCGAACTAACAAATGCTAACTTTGGCTATCGGCAGGAATTGTGGCTTGTGCTAAATCTTTCTAAATCAAGATTTTATAAAATTGCTAACACTTACACATCAGTCACTTACGGACATGAAAAAAGGGCCACTGAAAAGTGACCCTTTAGTGATCCGGTTGGGATTCGAACCCAAGACCCACAGCTTAGAAGGCTGTTGCTCTATCCAGCTGAGCTACCAGACCTGCCTTTATTTTACCGGCTCTTTCGAACCGACGCCAATTGCCGAGTCTATCGCCTCCGCGCTTAGCGATGCAAAGTTAATCATTTTTTTTTATATTTCCATGATTTTATCAGGATTTGTCGTAAAAGTTTTTGCAAAAGATTCAGAAACCACTAATAATCGCTTAAGTAAGCCTCCTAAAACAAACAAGGGGACGGCCAAGTGCCGTCCCCCCAAGGGTTATAGGTGATTAGTGGAATTCACTCTCACTTGAATCTGCGGTTGCCCTCAAGCGCTGGTTTGCCTGAGTCGGCAGCCGTTTTCTTCGTACTCGATTTGATGATGTTGTAGGCAATCGGAGCTGCGCAGAAGAGCGAGCAGAACGTGCCGACTATCACGCCGAAAATCATTGCGAATGTGAAACTGCGGATCGTGTCGCCTCCAAGGAAGAAGATGCAGAGGAGCACCAACAGCGTGGAGACTGAAGTCATGATCGTACGGGTCAACGTCGTGTTGAGCGACTTGTTGAACGTCTTGAAGCGGTCCTCCTTAGGATAAAGACCTATCATCTCGCGCACACGGTCGAAGACCACCACCGTATCGTTGATCTGATAACCGATAATCGTCAATACCGCTGCTATAAACGACTGGTCGATCTCCATGGAGAACGGCAGGAAGCCCCAGCATATGGAATAGAATCCGATGATCAGGAACGCGGTCAGTGCTACGGCGCAGACTGCGCCCACAGAGAACGCGATGTTGCGGAAACGCAAAAGGATGTAAAGGAACATGCAGACCACTGCTATGCCCACTGCCCAATATGCGTCGGCCTTCATATCGTCGGCCACTGAGGGACCCACCTTCTGAATCGATATTATACCACGGCTTTCGTCGGCAACTGTGAACGCCTCCTTATCCATGACCTTGCCATCGGCTCCGGTGAGTTCAGGCTGAAGTCCTTTATAAAGAAGGTCGGTGATCTCATTGTCGATGTCGCCGTCTTCGGTGTTGATCTTATAGCTCGTAGAGATACGCACTTTCGAGGGGTCGTCGATAGTGAGGACTCCCACGCTGACGGTCTTGTCGTCGGCGGCCTCCTGAAGCTGCGTGAGCAGACGGTCCTGAATCACGTGCGGATCCACATCTTTGTCAAACTGCACTACATAGTTGCGGCCTCCTGAGAAGTCGATGCCCTGGTTCATGCCACGGATAGCGAGCGAAGCGATCGACACCACTACGAGGAACAACCATACGGCTGAGGCGGCCTTCCACTTGCCGAGGAAATTGATATTGGTATTGGAGAGGAAATTGCGGCTCAAGCTCGTCGTGAACGTCATGGATGAGCAGCGACCGTTCTTAGTGATAAGGTCGAATGCCAGACGCGTCAGGAAGACGGCCGTGAAGAACGAGCAGACAAGACCGATGATAAGGGTCGTAGCGAAGCCCTTGATCGGGCCTGATCCGAAAATCAGAAGAATCACGCCGGTGATGACCGAAGTAAGGTTGGAGTCAAAAATTGCAGAGAACGCGTTGTTGTAGCCTTCGAAGATGGCCTGACGGAGTTTCTTGCCTGTGGCAAGCTCCTCTTTCGCACGTTCGAAGATAAGCACGTTGGCATCGACTGCCATACCGAGAGCAAGCACGATACCCGCGATGCCCGAAAGGGTCAGCACTGCCTGGAACGAGGCGAGGATACCGAGCGTGAAATAAAGGTTGAGCATCAGGCCCACATTGGCGACAAGGCCGGGGATCAGGCCATAGACTGCTATCATGAAAATCATGAGGAGCACTAGAGCCACGACAAACGACAGGAAGCCCTGCTGAACGGCCTCAGCTCCAAGGCTCGGGCCGATCACGTTGTTGCTGACCACATTGACCTTTGCGCTCATCTTTCCGGATTTAAGCACGTTCGCAAGGTCGTTGGCCTCTTCGGGAGTGAAGTTGCCGGTGATTTCCGAGCTGCCTCCCGTGATTTCATTGTTTACGTTGGGATATGAATAGACATTGTTGTCAAGCACGATGGCGATCGGACGGCCGATGTTGTTGCGGGTCAGCGTGGCCCAAGCCTGTGCGCCGGCGTCGTTCATTCGCATGTTGACGGTGTTTCCGCGCATGGCCTCGTATTCACTGGTGGCCGACACTACGGCGTCGCCTTCAAGGGCTGCGTCCCCCTTCAGGGCCACAAGCTGCCAGTAAGGGGTCGTGCGGTCTTCGCCATTGTCTTTCTTCATGACATTGCCCTGGGCGTCATATACGGGATATTCAGTGGCTTTCACCTCCCATACGGCCGAGAAGTCGGAAGGGAGCTTCTGCTTGGCCAAAGGCGAAGAAAGGATGCTGTCGACTATCGCACGGTTCTGCGGCGTGACAATACCGATCACGGGGCTTCCTGCCCTCTGCGGGCCTCCGAGGAGCGCGATGAGGTCTGTGTGGCCCACGGTGTCTTGCGCTGCCCATTCGCGCGCGAAGTTGTTAAGGTCGTTGGCGATTTCGTTATAGTTGTAGACTTCGTAGAACTCCAGGTTGGCTGAAGACTTCAGAAGCTCAGTGACACGCTCCGGCTCTTTCACGCCCGGAAGCTCCAAAAGGATCTGTCCTCTCTTGTCCTGAAGTTTCTGGATGTTGGGGGCCACGACACCAAACTGGTCGATACGCGTGCGGAAGATGTTGAACGCGGCATCCACCTGGCTGTCCACCTGTTTCTCAAGGGCGGCCGTCACCTCCTGGTTGCTCGAATTGCTTTTGATCTTGCCGAGGAATTCCCCCTCGCGGGTGAAAAGTCCGGCCATGGCTCCCGGCTGGATGTAGGAGGCCACCTTCGAGATGAAATCCCTGTCGCCGGCCTTCACGTCGGCTTCCTCTGCCTTCTTGATGGCCGCGTCGATCTGGCGGAGCTGGCTCTCGCCCGAGGCATACTGGCGGAGAATGTCCGGCACGGAAATCTCAAGTACGACGTTCATACCTCCCTTGAGGTCAAGACCCATGCCTATCTCGTTCTTGCGCACCTGGTTGTAGGTGTAGCCCAGATAGACCTTCTCCTTGTCGATCGAGTCGTTGAATTGCTTCAGATTTTGTTTGTAGGCGTCATTGGTTACGTCGCTTGTCTTGGCCATCATCGCGGCATATTCCTCCGCCTTTTTCTCATAGTGAGAAGTCACGAACGAAAAGGAGATATAAAATCCGCAAATCAGGATCAAAAGGACGGCAATGGTGCTGATAAACCCTTTGTTCTGCATTTTTTTGTTGGTTTTATTGTTGTTTGTTTTTTGTCAGGTTATGATGAAAAAAACTCGTCTCCCAAGCCGAGCCGTTTTTTCAGCTCGCAAATATAGCTTAAATTTTTGACCTAATCCACATCATTGATGCTAAAAATGATTATTTTACCTCTTTTTAGTTAATTTCAGCCCCTATCCTCTCTATGTTTCAAAAATAATTGCTACTTTTGGGCTCTAAATCCTTTCGGGGCAGACTCTCCCTGACGACGCCCCCCTTAAACTGTCATTATCCTGATGAGACGACGCAAATCCAACCTCCGCTCTCTTCCCTGGACCCTCATATCCCTCGCCCTCCTCGCCTCTTGCGCTTCTATCGGAAATCCCTCCGGCGGACCGCGCGACGAAGACCCTCCCCGTTTCGTGAGGGCCAACCCCGCGCCGGGGTCCGTCAACGTCAAGCAAGACCAGATAGACATATATTTCGACGAGCTGGTCAACGTGAAAGACGCCTTCTCAAAGGTGGTCGTTTCCCCTACCTCGAAGTCCGTCCCCAGGGTATCCTCCCAGGGCCGGAAAGTCACCGTGAAGTTCAACGACACGCTCAGGGCCAACACCACCTACACCATCGATTTCGCCAACGCCATCGAAGACAACAACGAAAACAATCAGCTGCAGGGTTTCACTTACTCCTTCTCCACAGGCCCGGAAATCGACACTCTCCAGATTTCCGGCATGGTGCTCTCCGCCGACGGGCTTGAGCCCCAGCAAGGCATGCTCGTGGGAGTGCATTCCAACCTTTCCGACACGGCATTCGCCAAGCTCCCCCTCGAACGCATCGCCAAGACCGACGACCGTGGCCGGTTTTCCGTCATGGGCCTTGCCCCGGGCGAGTATCGCCTGTATGCCCTCGCCGATGTCGACAACGACTATCGCCGAGAGAACCCGGAAGAGGCCATGGCGTTCTATGAGTTCACGATAAGCCCCTCTTCGGAAAGGGTGACCGCCACCGACACAATCTTCAATCTCCACAATGGCGCTGTCGATTCCGTCGTGACTCGCGAACGAACCCGGTTCCTGCCCAACGACATCCTCCTGCGCTCGTTTGAAAGCGACTACAAATCTCAATTCCTTCAGAAATACGAAAGAGTAGATTCCACAAGAATACGTCTGATTTTCAATACCAAAAGCGACACCCTCCCCACCCTTAATCTCGTAGGAATCGAGGGATATAAGAACTGGAACGTGCTCGAACGCTCGCAAAACAACGACACACTGACGTATTGGATCGCCCCGCCCTCCCTCGTCGCCACCGACAGCATACATCTTGCCGTCACCTATCTGCGGACCGACACGGCCCAAAACCTGACCCTTGGCACCGACACGCTCCGGTTCTTCACCGAGCGACCTAAGGCTCCCAAAAAGGAGAAAAAGAAAAAGAAGAAAAAAGAGGAAGAGGAACAGCCCGACACGATGCCTATCGTAATCCCTCCTCTCGGACTCAGAGCCGTCACGCAGTCAACCCACGAAGTCTACAATCCGGTCATAATCGAATTCGACACACCCCTTTCCCGCCTCGACACGGCAGCCTTTCATCTTGAGGCAATGGTCGACTCCGCATGGAAGCCTGTCAAGGATGGATGGAAGCTCCAAAGCGTGGATTCTCTCAACCCAAGGACCATGAAGATAGACTATCCTTGGGAATTGGGCATGGAATACAAACTGACGGCCGACTCCCTTGCCGCCACGGGAATCTACGGACTCATCACGATTCCCTTCGAGCATAAGTTTAAGGTGAAATCGGAAGAAGACTACTGCTCGCTCATCTTCAACGTCAGCAATTTCACGGATTCCGTGCCGGCTTTCGGAGAGCTTGTCTCCACCTCCGACGAGCCGGTCAGGCGCGTGCCTCTCGTCGACGGTGTCCTGACTTTTGATTATCTCGACCCCGGAAAATACTATGCCCGCATCTTCGAAGACCACAACGGCGACGGGAAATACACCACCGGCGACCTGGCCGCCCACCGCCAGCCTGACGTCGTCTACTACTATCCCAAGGTCATTAATATTAAGAAAAACTGGGAGAAGACCGAATCCTGGAACGTCTTCGACACGGCTGTCGACCTTATGAAGCCCGAGGCCATCAAGAAAAACAAGCCCGAAGCCGATAAGAAAAACCGCAACCGCAAGAAGAACGAATCCGAGGAGGAGGAAGACGAAGAAGACGTGTTCGATCCCACCAGAAATCCCTTCAACCCCAACGACAAGGGAAGCATGCGCAACAAGACAAGAAGACACTGACGAAAAAAAATGGAAGGTCGTCGCAATATTGCGACGGCCTTCCATTTTGTCAAATTACGCACGAATATAACGATTGAATGCCCAATTTCCCCTCTTTTTGACTCAAATTCTAATAAATCAGCATAAAAATTTATTTTTTTTTCAGATTTTAGTGTTTGTTTCAGAAAAATAAATTAACTTTGTAACGTCATCTATTGTGGACGTTGCTTTCCTGACAAGAATAGGTCTGCGAAGGAGGGCAACCATGCATGACTCGAACAAACTTTAACCACACTCAATAACCTTAACCATTCGCGTGGCGCGAATTCAGATTAAAAACCCGAAGACGCGTAGTCGCGAGCCATCCATCTTAGTCTAATGGAAAAAGGAATCAAATCAAAACGCAAAATCCTGGACGTGGCGTTCAATCTCTTTGCCGCCTACTCCTATCCGGATGTGTCTTATTCTCTTCTTGAGAAGGCCACTGGCATAAGCCGTGGCTCTATGGTGTACTACTTCAAAAACAAGGAGGGTATCTTCCGCGCAGTCATCGAAAAGTATATTCTCGACATGACAAGCAACGAGGAAACCACTGATGAAGACAAGGCCTCCCTAAAGTCGTTCTGCGACAAAGTCGTGGCTAACATTGCAAAAGCCAAAGAGACTGCACGCAAACGCGGAATCGCCAACTTCAGCGGAGCTTGCCTCAACATCTCCAGAAATGCACTCCAGTTCATCCCCGAGTTCCGTGAGAACCGTCTCTCAGCACAGAATGAAGAGATAGAAATGTGGAAAGGCGTAATCGAGAATGCCAAGCAGTCGGGTGAAATCAAGGCCGACATCGATGCCGGCTCTCTCGCCCTCCTGTTCCAGAGCGTGAAATGGGGCCAGACCCTGATGGGTGTATACGTTCCCAACGGCGTAGATCCCGAGACCCAGCGTCACCTCTTCGACAGCCTTTACGCTCTCGTTAAAAACTAATCAGAAGAAGTTTTTCATCGATTATAAAAATTCAGAAAGAGATCCGGCGTCACTGCGACAGTGATGCCGGATTTTTTTATTAAAGAACGCATTCCTTAAAATCTCAAGAATATGCTTGCCCCTCAACGGCCGGGGGCGAACTCCGGAGGCAGTATATGCCCCGGATCTACGCTGTCTACGGCCGTTATGACTGTCTTGCTTGACCCGCGCCATGGCAACGTGGCGTGATACTGACGATATGTCACCCTGACCGGACGCGCGTCAAGCTGCGCACGCTTAAGACGCAGGGCCACCTGCTTGTCGGCGGCCGTGAAGATAAAGTCGCGGCTGTAGATGCGGGTCGTGTCGTGGAGCTCCTTATAAGGAAGAAGCACCCCCTCATACGTCTTGAAGACCGTTCCTCGCTTCTCTATATGCTCCACATAGCCATATTGGGTGGCGTCTTCCACGTAAGGAGAGAAATATCTCAGCCAACAGGCCACCCCGAGAGCCACCACTATCATGACAAGCCCTCCCCATAGCCACGGCTTCAATCTCCTCCGTGGCTTCAGATGCTCCCATTCCGATTCCTCGGCATCCCAATAAGCAGGGTCATCCGGCTTATACGCCGGCTTCTTGGGCTCCTTGGGTTTCTCCTCTATGTCGGGTCCGTCGAAGAAATCATTCTTCTCCTCTTTTTCGTTATCTTTCGGTTCAAATAGCATTCTGTCTCTATTTAATGGTTAATCTTGGTCGAGTTTCTCGGCCTCCGCCACGGTTGCCTCCGCAAGTTTGCGTCCTCCCTTCCGGCTCATCGAAATATATCCCATCGTGAAAATGCCGAGTATTATAAGCATGACGGTCTGCCCGCTCCATTGAAGCATCGAGAAGGCGGTGCCCTCTGCGTCGCTCACTCCATAAATGGCAAGACCGAACATGATCGCCAGGTTCCAGGGACCAAGTCCGCCGTTCGACGGGATAGCCATGCTTATCGAACTCAACACGAAAGCCACCAGACAGGGCGTAAGTCCCCACGCCATGCCCGGACCCGTGCAGAGCTCGCGGGTGAAGTCGAAGGCATAGAAAGCCAAGTAAAGCTGCGTGTAGTAGCAGCCCCAGATGCAGAGAGTCAGCCAGAGGAATTTCCAGCGACCCTTCATTTTAACTACAACACTGAAACCCGCCCACATGTTGAGCGACATCTCCCTGATTTTCCTGACCACCTTGGTCTCTCTGAAAACCCGGAACAGCACAAAGCACAATACCAGCCCTCCTATTATCGCGCCCCAGAACCATACCTGCGATAAAAGCCCCAGAAGGTCGCGGCCCACGGGATATTTCGTCAGAAAGGCCTCCAATGCGGGCGACGCCACCACCAGGCACAGCAACAGCAGCAAAAGCACCATCAGCGTGTCGGCCAGACGGTCGCCGATCATCGATCCGAGCACCGACGTGAACGAAGCCTTCTGACTGGAGGATATATACGTGCATCGCCACACCTCCCCAAGCCTCGGGAAGACAAGATTCAAGGCATAGCAGCCGAATATGGAGCAACACAGGGCCATAAACGGAGGATTGACGCCAAGCGCCGACAGTTGCAGCCGCCAGCGCGCCGCCCGGAATATATGAGAGAAGACGCTGATGCCCATCGCAAGGAGAATCCAGCCGTAGTCCACGCCATGGCGTATCAAGTCGAGCATCTCCCCGAAATTGACCTTCTTGAACATATAGACCACCAACAGCACTGTCAGCGCCACGGGCAGGCCGTATCTTATCCCCATTCCCAGCCATTTTTTCCAGACCGGTTCCTGAGCCTTCGCGGCTTCTGTAGGAGTCTTAGGGTTTGTTTCCATTTTATTTCTGTTTGTCTGTTGTTTGCTTATTTCAAAATCGAATCAGCGCCGTCAAGAAGAAACTCCACCTCCTTGAAGGCATAGCGGCGTGTCTCCCCTCCGTCAAGACACAGCGTAAGCATCCCGTCGGGGTCTACGGCTTCTATGCTCGCCTTTATACGCTCCCCCGCCCTGCGGTCGGCAAAGGGATACGCAATCCCGTCGCCTCGCCACAGCCGCTCCATAAATTCTTCGTGAAGCCTTTCCCTGTCGCCAAGCATGGCAAGCCTCGACTCCAAGGCGGCGGCAAGATTGCCGGCCATATCCTCCAGGGAATAAGTCTCTCCGTTCAGCATCGCCATAGAGACGGGATTGGGAGCATCGCCGACAAAGCGCGTCTGGTTGACGTTGATGCCGATTCCCGCCACGCTTCTGCCGATGGTGCGCCCGTAGATGGAATTCTCTATAAGTATGCCGCATATCTTGCGGTCGCCCACGTAGATATCGTTTGGCCACTTCACCCTTGCCTCTATCCCATGCATCCCCAGGACATCGGCCACGGCAAGGGCCACTGCCTCCGAAACGGAGAATTGCGACGCGGCTTCAATACCTTCCGGCCTCAACAGGGCGGAAGCCGTGAGGTTCATCCCCGGCTCCGCCTCCCAGGAGTTGCCGCGCTGCCCGCGTCCGGCCGTCTGCCGCAGGGCATAGACGAGGCAAGGAGCCTCCAGCGAGTCGGCGCGCTCCGCGAGCCAGAAATTTGTGGATTCCGTTGTTTCGAGGCGTATGATCTCCATTCTCAGAAAGATATTGTGCGTGAATGGTCGGGATTGACGGTGATGCCTACCTCCGAGGCATCTTCCGGAAGGAGCGTGCCTATTCTGTCGGGCCATTCTATAAGGCATAGGTGGCCGGAATAGAAATAGTCTTCCGCCCCTATGTCGAGGGCCTCTTCAGGCGATTCGAGCCGATAGAAGTCAAAATGATAGATGGGAGCGCCGTCGGAGCCGGCATATTCGTTAAGGATGCTGAAAGTCGGGCTGCCGGAGTCGTCGGCTACGCCGAGCTGTCGGCACACTTCGGCTATGAACGTCGTCTTTCCGGCCCCCATCTCCCCCCGGAAGGCGAAGACCCCCTTCCCTCCCGTTTCCTTCAGGAAAGCGGAGGCCGCGAGGGGCAGTTCTGATATGTCGTGGATGGTGATTTCCATATTCCTCTGTATTTTGATGCAAAATTAGCAAAAATTTGATTAAATTTGCAGTGTGGCATGTTGCCAAATCGCTTTTTAGGGTGTTAAAAGGCTAATGCCATGTGCAGAATGATTAATTTTTAAATATATATTGATGGGAAAAGTATTGATTATCGGCGCCGGTGGCGTCGGAACGGTGGTGGCGGCGAAGTGTGCCCAAAACCCCGACGTGTTTTCCGAAATTGTCATCGCCTCGCGCACGAAAGAGAAGTGCGACCGTCTCGCTGAGAGACTCGGTGCCCCCAACGTCTCGACCGACCGCGTTGATGCCAATTCCGTGGAAGAGCTTTGCGAGCTTTTCCGTCGTCATAAACCCGACATCTGCATCAACGTGGCCCTCCCCTATCAGGATCTAACGATCATGGAGGCCTGTTTGCAGTGTGGCGTAAACTATCTCGACACGGCCAACTATGAACCCGAAGACGAGGCCCATTTCGAATACAGCTGGCAATGGGCCTACCGTGAGCGTTTCGAGAAAGCCGGACTGACGGCCATCCTCGGATGCGGTTTCGACCCGGGTGTGTCAGCCGTTTTCGTCGCCTACGCCGCCAAGCATCATTTCTCCGAAATGCGCTATCTCGACATCGTTGACTGCAACGCCGGAAACCACGGAAAGGCTTTTGCCACAAATTTCAACCCTGAAATCAACATCCGCGAGATTACCCAGAAAGGGAAATACTGGGAAGACGGCAAATGGGTGGAGACGGAGAATCTCGCCGTGCATCGTCCGCTCAACTATCCCAACATCGGAGAGCGCGAGTCCTACCTCCTTTATCATGAGGAGCTCGAAAGCCTCGTCCTCAATTTCCCGACAATCCGTCGCGCACGCTTCTGGATGACCTTCGGACAGGAATATCTGACCCACCTCCGCGTGATCCAGGACATAGGCATGGCCCGCATCGACCCCGTCATGTATGAGGGTCGCGAAATCGTGCCTATCCAGTTCCTGAAGGCTGTCCTCCCCGATCCCGGTTCGCTCGGAGAGAACTATACGGGTGAGACCTCCATCGGATGCCGCATCTCCGGCCTCGACAAGGAGGGTAAGGAATCCACCTACTACATCTACAACAACTGCTCCCACGAAGAGGCCTACAAGGAGACCGGAGCACAGGCCGTCAGCTACACCACCGGCGTTCCAGCCATGGTAGGCGCCTACATGTTCCTGACCGGCAAATGGGTAAAACCCGGCGTCCACAACGTCGAGGAATTCGACCCCGACCCCTTCCTCGAAAAGCTCGCCAAATCGGGTCTCCCCTGGCACGTCATCGTCGACGGCGACCTCGAACTCTAAGCTATAAAAGCTATAAAATTGAGGCGGAAATCTTGAGATTTCCGCCTCAATTTTTTTATTAAAAGCCGCCCTCCGAGTCCGGATAGAGCGCAGGTCTCCCGGTCGGCGGTGCTCAGTCCGCCATGAGTCCGAGTCAAGTCCACGCTCAGTCCGACCCCGCCATCAAGCATTCATCATCAGATTCTTATACCTCAGCAAAGCCTCGATATAATAGTAATCCGCATAGATTATCGAATAGTCGATTTCGCTTCCCGCGGGCTTATGCCCCGTGGAATGGTCGAGAAAGGAAGGGCGCTTGCTACCCGACCGATAGGCATCCGTCACCTTCTCTGCAAAATCCAGAAATCTCTTGTCCTGCGTCTCGCGATAGACGGTCGTATAGCCATAGATGGCCCACGCCTGGCCCCTCGCACACGTAGAGCTGTCGGAATATCCCTGATGCGTCATCCCCTTGATGAAATGCCCGTCCTCCGGGTCATACACCGCCACGTGGTAGCACGTATAATCCTGGCGGAAATGATATTTCATCGTAGTCTCGGCGTGCTTGACGGCTATATTATAACAAACCCTGCCTGCGCCCATTGCTCGCTCCAGGCCATCGTCCCTTTGGGGAATGAGTAGTCGGTCAGGTCTTCCGTCACCTTATGGGAAATTGCAGCGGGATGCTACGGAAAAAAATACCGGAACGCTATCCCTTCGTCGTATGCCCTGACCTCCACGTCAAGGCGGTAGTCGCTTTTGTCATGCCGCGACATATGCAGCGTGGCGGAATTATATCTGTCTCTGACGGTCGACCGCTCCCCGTAGTCGGGATGCCAGGTGGTGTCTACGGGTTGATGCACTGTGACGCTGTCGGCCACGAGAAGATCCATCCAGCAGTCGGGTTGCGCGAGGTCGCGCTTGCCCAAGGCCATCTCCCAGACCCTGTTGTCTACGTGCAGACCTGCCCGCGAGAACCTGACGACGGCTTCTCCGTCGGTCGTCACGGAATAAGTCAACTCCTTTCCCTGCTTGGCAAATTCCACCCTGTTTCTGCCGTCGGGCGATGTCAGAGTCAATGTTGGCGCATCCTGCGCCGCCATGGCGATTCCGGGCAAGAAGCCCAGTCCCAAAAATATCTTAAATCTCATGATTCTTATCTCCTATAATTAAAAAAGTCCAATCCCAAAAACGTAGTTCCCTTAGCGTGCCCCCGAGTCCGTGCCGTGTCCGGCATGGAAAGCAGGCCTCCGAGCCTGCGGCCTACTACCGTCTACCCCCAGTCCATCCCAAAGATACAAAAAAGACATAAAATCAAAAACAACAGCAAGGAGGTTCGCGCCGCTGGGCGGTTGAGTGCGCGGCAATTTATTGCCGCGTTCCCATCCGTGCCAAGTCCGGCATGGAGCGGAATTTTCATAATCCAAGTTTTATCATTAATTTTGCTCCATGAAAACGTCTCCAAAATATCCAAATAGCAAAAGGAGCTGCCTCCCGCAGCTCCTCTTCCTCTTCATCCTGTTCCTCCTCCCCTCAAATGCCAAACCATCCTCCCCGCAAATTTGCCAATGGACTCACAGCGACTCCGTCGCCACAATCCTCCCCGGCGTCACCGAAATTCCTCCCTATGCCTTCGCCGACTGCAAGTCGCTCCGCAGAATAATCCTGCCGGAAGGCCTCCGCGAAATCGGAGAATACGCTTTCCTCGGTTGCTCTTCGCTCGATTCAATCCGGCTCCCCAAATCTCTTATTAAAATAGGAGAGGGCGCATTCCGTGAATGCACCCGTCTCCGCTCCCTCTCAATCCCCGACGGCGTGAAAGCCCTCCCTCGCTATCTCTGCGCCTGGGATTCCGCTCTCTCCTCCGTCTCCCTTCCCGCTCATCTCCAAGACATCGCCAGCCACGCCTTCGCCTACTGCTCCTCTCTGACCGACATCCAAATCCCTCCAACCGTCACCCACATCGGAAGCAACGTCTTCAGCCACTGCCGAAGCCTCAAGGAGATCGCCGTCCCCGACTCCGTCGCCGAACTCGAATCCTACGCATTCTCCGAATGCTCATCCCTCGAAAAGGCCACTCTCCCCGCCAACGACAAGCTCCTCGGCGAATATCTCTTCACGGGTTGCCACCGCCTCCGTGAAATAATCTGCCTCAGTCCCGTCCCCCCGACCTTCGACTGTGGCAGCCCGCTCTTCGACCCCTCCGAAAGCCACATGTACGAAAAATGCACCCTGACCGTTCTCCCCTCCGTCAGACGCCTCTACCGCAAAGCCCCCGTCTGGTCCCTCTTCCCCTGACTCCTCCCAATCCCCGCCCCCTCTCCGCGCTGAGTCCTCAAAACGGCGATAGCCGTCGATGCCCGCAAAACCCACTCGCCGCCAATCCCGTCAAATCCCCCCGAAGCTCCTCCGCCAACTGCTTCCAAAACTCGGCGGCTTCCGGCAACGTGACCGACAGCCACCCCTCCAACACTCGTGCCACCAAATACTCATGCACGGCCTCCTTCACCCGTATCCGCCAAGCCTCACTGCCAGCCCCGGCGCTCAGCATCAACCGGAATTCTCCCGGAAACGGATCCGAATTGCTCAGCACGTCTCTCGCCGTAGGCGACTCCGTGACGCCCCTCATCACCAGCCCAACCTCCGAAAATGCCAACGACAACAGCCGGTTGACCCGGTCGATGTTCCCTGCCTCGCAGATGTCAAACGTCTGATGGAGGCTATGGGCCGACATCTTGTCGGCCCGTATGTCGCCTGCGACATACGCCATGCTGGATATGTCGTAGAGCAACGCCTCCTTGCTGAATACCAGCTCTCTCGTCATCTTCCCGAGCATTCTCAGCGCTATCCCCGCCTCTCTCTTCCCCTTCCGGGGATTTCTCCTTAGAGTCTTGCCGTGCTTCCTCATGGCTGCGCCTCCTTTCCCTCGGGATTCTCCGTCGCCTCCCATTTCCGCATCGGACGACTCCGCTTGCTCGCGGCCTCCGAAATGATTCGCAGACTCGACTCCGCCATCGCCGAATATTCCTTCGCGTCGCCCTTGTTGGTGATTGTAAACCAATCGGCTACGGCCATGCTGACCACGTACTGATGGGCGGCTTCCGCCAAGGTGTCGATGGTCGAGAGATTGTAGTTCGACGGCATCACAAGGCTGAGTTTCAGGTCCTTATTCATGTCGATCAGCTCGTTGCCCGTACTGACCGCCGTATGGTCGAGATACTCTCCCAGCCGCGTCTTTAGATTTGCGAAAGCCATTGCCACGCTGCGAAGCACCTGGTTGGCATTCTCCTCGTCGTCATTGGCCTGCATATTGGCCACTTTCTCATGATTATCCCCGTCGTGACGGCTCTTCCCCGTCAGATAGGTCTTGTTCTGTATGTCATAAACGATCTCATTGAGATCAAGATTCAAAAAAACGGTCATATTCTTTCAAAATAAAGTATAAAGTATTAAGTATTAAGTCCGATCCGAGTCCGGCATGGGGAGCAGGCCTCCGAGCCTGCGGCCTACTACCGTCCGGCCCCGTGTCCATCCCAAAGATACACAAAGACATAAAAAATCAACAAAATAATTATGATTATATGTCATTATGTATTTATGTATCCCTACCTATCTGTCCCGTGTCACGCGTTGCCCTCCTGGGTCGGCGTCGATGATAGAGATTCCTCTCAAGCTCGTTGAGAAGCCGATCGGTCTCGCTCCTCCATTCCTCCCACTTCTCAGGCATCGTCAGCCGCATCCATCTCCCTGTGGCCCAGGCCGCAAGATACGACCGGAAGGCACTCTCAGCCGCAGGCTGCATCGAGTCTTCATACGATCCGCTGACCTCCAGCGTCATCCTGACTCTCTCCCCGGAGAAATTCACCCCCACAACAAACGGCCTCAACCTCTCCACGGCTGCCGCACAGGCATCCGACAGGTAACGCTCCAGAATCCGGCGGTCGCCTTCGGCCGTGGCTACGCGCTCATAAGTCGCTCCCTCGCCGCTTTCGCTCTTGGCTCCGGCATAGGCCGTGGCCTCGCCGATCATCTCCTCTATCGAGCTTTTTTCTATGTCAAATTCAAGTTTTTTCATATTAATTTTGTTTTTTATTAGATAATTCATTAACTTTGCTATGTATTGTTTAAGCATCCCCATTCCCTTCCGGTCATGCTTTATCTGATACGTAGCTATTAATAATAATTAATCTCTCTCATGAAGTTGTTTATACTTTTTCTTTTTCAAGATTTCGTCAGATTTTCGAGATGGTTTTGAATCGCGAAGAGGGAATTTAGCGGGCTAAATGACCGATGAGCGATTCAAAAACAGCCGAAAAGATGATGAAAGATTGGGAAAGAGCCCTAAAAAAGGAAAAAAGCCTTAATCAACTTCACTTGCGTAAAAAGTTTAAACAACTTCACAATTATGGAATTAACTCCCGAAACTGTCAAAGATCGCCTGCTGCTTTTCCTGAAAGACCAAAGGATCAGCAAAACCGAGTTTGCCCGGAAAATGGGGTTGTCGGTGGCCTATGTCAGCGCTATGCGCAAATCGCTCCCGGAAGACAAGGTCGTGAAAATGACCGAACTCTTCCCCCAACTCAATCGCGACTGGCTTCTCTACGGCGAGGGGGAGATGCTAATCGAGCCTCTTGCCCCGGCCGCCGACAACGGCTTCATGATTCCGCTGCTCCCCGTCGAGGCATACGCCGGTAATCTCCAGAACTATTCCACGAGCGTGGCTCTGCGGGATTGTGCCTACATCGGATGCCCGGTGAAGGGGGCGGATTTCGCTATCCCCATCTCCGGCGACAGCATGGAGCCGGAAATCCACAACGGCTGCATCGCCGCGGTGTGCCGTATCAACGACCGGGCTTTCATCCCGTGGGGCCACCCGATGGTGCTCGACACGGAAAACGGAGTGCTGCTGAAGGTGGTGCTCCCCTCCGAGCGAGGCGACGACTTCATCGAGGCCCACAGCTACAATCCGCGCTATCCCGACCTGCAAATCCCCAAGGAGAGCGTGCTCGGCCTCTACCGCATCGTGGCCTACATGCAGCGGTTCACGACAATGTAGCCAACGCATTGATGCACTTCTGATATGCCGCCGGTGGGATCTCGATCTCCCCGGCGGCGCTGATTCTCGGGGCGGGCATATACCATCCTTCGGCCACGACGTCGGTGCGCCGGCAGCTGAAAAGCTCCAGACTGAGCTTCCCTTCCTCGTTGAGGCAGAAGAAGACAAGCGGCCGGCGTGGCGTGCCGCGCAATCCGGGGCGACCGTCGTCCTGGAGCCGACGCTTCCAGTCGTCGTGGCTGTGCACCTCCGTGGCTCTCCGCTCCCAGCTCGTCATCCTGACGTCGTAAAGGAGCAGGAAATCATCCGGAAGGGGAAGCACCCCGCGTCCGTCATCGTCGATTCTCAGCCCCTCGTCGGGAAGAAGCCGCCAGCCCGTCAGCTGCATCCTCGGGGTCGAGACCACGGCTTCCGCCGCGGCCTCTTCCACCTCCTGCCGGATTCTCTCCCTCAGCGTGCAGCCCCCTTCGGCTTCCCCCTCCCAAAGGCATTCCTTGGGATTCTCCCCCATCAGGAGCAGCACGTCGTCGATCAATTCATCCACTTTCATAGACTTTGCTTTATTATTTTCTGGTCTCTGAATTCTTTGCTACTCTCTATCAGCACCTGAAGCACCGGGTCGTCTGTTGTCAGCGAGGCCCAGCGGATGCCGTAGCCCGACGAGCGACCGCCCGTGAAGTCCACCATGGTCCAGGCCTTTCCAATCCTCGCCAGCAGTCGGAAATCCAAAAGCCCCGGCACGACATAGCGTTTTCTCGTTGCCTTGCGGGCCCTCCTCATTGCCGCCCCGGCCTTGACAACCTTTTTCACAACCTCCGTCAACTGCAGCTCCAGAAATCCCTTCTCATCGGAATCTCCCGCCGATCTATCCTTTTTCTCTTCCATAAATCTAAAAATTAAAAAACTAAAATCTAAAAAACTAAAAACTAACGACTAAAAAACTAAACTCTCCCCACGCACGGCTTCCATTCCACCGTGCCGTCAGCCTTAACCGACGCTTCCCACATCTGGCCGGCCTTCGCCGTCGTCCCCATGCCGGGGCAATCCTCCACGAGATAGAAGCGAGCGCCGTTGTAGACATCATCCCCCGAGGGAGCGGTCTTCTCGTCCCAGAGAACCCAGCGGTCCACCCCCTCCGAGGCAGCCCCGCCTTCGCCGTCGATCCATATATGGCACGATCCCTTCAAAGCCAACGCATCCCAAATGAGCACGCCGCTGCGGGTGGCCTCCTCCCCCTCTACGCGGTCGGAGAAGGAATGCTCGGCGGAATAGACGTAGTGCACGAGGCGGTTCTCTCCGAGCAAGGCCCCGGAATTGCTCCAGCCGAGGCTGTCGAGCGCGGGCTCACGCTTGATCTCGATGTCGCCGAAGACGGTGTGGAAGTTGGTGACGGTCCAGCCGATCGAGTTGACCTTCGTCGTGATCTGTATCTCCGGATGCTTCGAATAGTCTATACGCTGTATCGCCTCCAAGAGGTTCTTCCCGGCAAGGAGTATCGCGCTGCGGGGCACGTCCTCTCCCGTGAAAAACATCTTGGCAAGGGCTATCACCTGCTCCACCGTCCATTGCGCCGGGGCCTGCATCTCGCGCTTGATCTGCCAGCGGACGCCCTCCGTGGTGTAGACGGTCTGCATCCCCATCCTGTCGACGGAGAGGCGGAATTTCCCGCCGCGTCCCGACCATAGGGTGCGGTTGCCCCTGACCTTGAAGTTGGAGATGGCCTGCTCGGCTATGATCGACTTCGAGAAGGGTATTCGCTTCTTCTGGCTGGCGAAATAGTCGCTGACCACCTGGTTCATCCCCCTTTTCTGTAGATAGACTCTTGTCGGGGCGGGCACGATCATATCGGGGTCCACCTCTTTCTGGGTCTCGTAGAGGGAATTGGCGAGGATGAGTATCTCAGTCCGGGCCGGTATTACGGGCACGTAGCGGTCCTCGTCCCCGGGATTGTCGAGACTGCCGTTGACGGCCTTCACCACAGGATTGTCCGACACGGCGTCCCTGCCCACCACGAAGAGCATCAGGCTTCGTCCGGGAGTCCTCCTCCCTTGCGCGTCGTAGCCGTCCACCCCCTTCACGAGTAGCGTGCAGTTGGCGCGAGGCACCATCTTGTCGTTGCTCGACAAGGGCAACGGGCATTGCGTCTTGTTGCCGCCTCCGCATTCGCTGATGGTGACGACCGAAGCCCCCGGCTCGTCGATCATATAATGGTCCACCTCCGGACTGTTCACCTTCACGCGCTTTGCGCACAGCATAAGGTTCATCAGAGGCGCGTCCTCACTGTTGAAGCGGAAAAGCTCACTGTCGATGTCGCTCTCGATCAGATTCCCGGCATTGACCCCGCCCGTTGCGAGTGCAGCCGTGCTGACGGTGGTCGGCATTCCCGGCACCTGGGTCTTAGCCCCCGTGCTGCCTGCCACGGCCTCCACCGAAGCCTCACTCACCCTAAATTTCTCACCAAATTCATTATTATTTTCCATAATCAAAAAATTAAAAAAATTAAAATATCAAATTTATAAAATTCATGATGGCCAAAAGCTATAAAAGCCATAAAAGCTATAAAAGCTATAAAAGCTATAAGTTCCCAAATCATTTCGCGTCTTTTGCGAGATTGAAAATCGAGTCCTTCGTTGGCGCAAACGTATCCGCGCCGGTGATGTCGGGCAATTCCTCCCTCTCCTCCGCAAACAGCTCAGTCTCTATCCGCGCATTCCGGCCCGCAAGATGACCCTCGTCATATGCCTCCTTCCTCACGCTGTCAAACCGCAGGGCCTTCAGTAGCATCTCCAGCACTCGCCCGCTGACCTTTCCCTTCAGCGCGTCGACCACCATCTCCGCCAACAGCGTCAGCAAGGCCCTCACCACCGTCGCAGCCAAATCATGCTCTTGCGCGAAGCGCCTTATCTCCTCAAGCGACGCCACTATGGCGCGCTTCATCGCATAGGGACATCCCTTGCGTTCCTCCTCGCCGCCGGCAACGCCGTCGGGATTCTCGCTCACGCTCCGACCGAGCTTCTCGCCCACGGCCTTCCCGATTAGCTTCTCCACCGTAGCCGGGGCTGGAGCCACGCGGAAATCCTCGGGCTGTACATCGGTCTTGCTCCAGATTCCTCTGACCATGTCGAGGAATTCGCCTACGGAGCTTTTCTTTCTCTTGTCGTTTTTCTTTTCGTTTTCTTTCTGTTTCATAATTTTGTTTAAGCGCTTTGTCGCTTTTCGTGATGCAAAATTACTATCAATTTAAGCAATGCTATTGTTATTTTGAGGAAAACTTATTAATTTTGCATCGAAAAATATCAACAATGCCCCTCTCTTCTACCCTAAAACCGGGCGTAAATATCTGATTTTCACCATAAACAACAAAACAAAATTTATGAAGAAAAAAAATTCCGTTTCGGAGTTCTCCGACCAAAGAAATCGGGCCCTACTCCAAAATTTCCGCAAGGCGCTTGCCGAGCAGTCGCGTGCTTCCATGACAAAGGCTTTCAAATTGGCGGCCGATGCGCCGGCCCCGCGCTTCTGGGTCAGCGATACGAGGGCGGCGGTGGTCATCGCTAAGATGATCGCCGGAGAAAACCCCACCGAGAGTATGAACCCTGAGAAAAAAGAGATGTACAAGGAGCTGTTCCGTCGGTTTCTGGAGCTGCGAAAGGTGCGCCCCGACGAGTCGATCGGCTCGCTCGTCTTCGAAGTGGTCAATCAGGCGGCTCCGCGCTCCTATATATCCCCGAAGCGTGCGCAATCAATAATCTACAAAGCCAAAATACTTAAACGTCAAGAAAATGAACAATAATATCTTCCCCTCGCCTATCCATTTGGATATCTCCTCCTCTTCGCTGGCCGGCCCCGAAGTTCCCTCCGTGGAAGAGATGCTCGCTGAAAACGAACGCCGCCGCGCTCGTCTTCTCGTCCCCTACGACCCCATTCGTGGCGACGCCGCCGACCCCCTGCGCGTCCCGTTCCGCATCCCGGGACTCGACTGCGGCGAGGTATGGGTGCCGCGCGAGATGCTGGTCGATCCGTTTGCCGTTTCGCTCATGCGCACGGGCTCCGTGGATGCCTTCATCCGCACGGAGCACCATACAGAACCCTCCGATCTGCTCCGAGAGGAGGTCTGCCGCCGGTTCATACGCCTGCGCATCCGCCATGATTTCGCGTTCTGGGCGGCAAGCTTCGTCTATATCAAGACGAAAGGGGGCGGTCCCGACTCCCTGTTTGTGCTCAACTATCCCCAGCGTCGACTCGTGGCTATGCTCGAAAGTATGCGCCGCGAGGGGAAGCCGATCCGGTTGGTGCTGCTGAAGGCCCGTCAATGGGGTGGCAGCACGTGTGTACAGATCTATATGGGATGGCTCCAGCTGGTCCATTCCGTGGGTCTTAACTCGCTGATTATCGCCCATCAGGGAATCGCTACGGATGAAATAAAAGGGATGTTCGACCGTATGCTTGCAAAATACCCCGACTGGCTGCTGACCGATGCCGACGGCGAGCAGGTGAAGGGGAAACGCCTCGAAGGGGCGGGCTACACGAAGGGCACCTACCGCGTCCGCGCACGCGACTGCAAGGTGAAACTCGGCTCGGCCGAACGGCCCGACTCTGCGCGTGGCGGCGACTACAATCTTGTGCATTGCTCGGAGGTGGGACTTTGGAAGAAGACCCCTCAGAAGACCCCCGAACAGATCATCCGCGCTGCCTGCTCGGGTATTCTCCTCGCTCCTATGACGATGATTGTGCTTGAGTCAACGGCCAATGGCACGGGCAATTACTTCTACAACGAATATCAGGCCGCCTCGAAGGGGGAGAGCCAGTTCCAGCCCCTTTTCGTGCCTTGGTTTGAGATTGAAAACAACGTCATTCCGCTTGCCGACCCTCAGAAGTTCGCCGCCTCCCTCATCGAAGGCCGCGAAGCCGCGCTGACTGTCTCCGACCGCCGCCAGCCGGGCGCATATCTGTGGTGGCTTTGGCAAAAGGGGGCCACTCTGGAGGCCATAAATTGGTATGCGCAGGAGCGTCTGAAATATGCCGACCATGGGGAGATGGCCTCGGAATATCCCTCCGACGATGTGGAGGCGTTCGTGCATTCCGGCGCCCGGGTCTTCGACAAGTATAAGGTCGAGGCCCTGCGGAAGGACTGTTTCCCGGCCCCGCTGAGGGGCGAGATCGAGGGCTACAGGCCATCGGGCCCGGAATCACTGAAAGGACTGCATTTCGTGCCCGACGCCAGTGGAGGATTGCAGATTTGGGAAGACCGCGTGCTTCCCTGTCCCGGCAATCTATTCAAGGACCGCTACCTGACGGTCGTTGACATAGGCGGACGCAGCATGAAGTCCGACTGGTCGGTGATCGTGGTCTTCGACCGCAATGGAATGGGACGCGGACGCAAGCCACGCGTCGTGGCGCAATGGCGCGGACACACCGACATCGACCTCCTCGCCTGGAACGCCGCCCGAATCGCCGCCTACTATTGCAAGTCGCTTCTCGTCATTGAAAGCAACACGCTCGAAACCCACGATCTCGACCGCTCTACGGAAGGCGACCAATCGCTATTCATTCTCAATCAGATAGCCGATGTCTACCCCAACCTCTACGCCCGCCGCTCCTCGGAAGACAACATCCTGCGCGGAGTCCCGGTGAAGTATGGGTTCCACACCAACTCGGCCACCAAACCGATGGTCATATCCCAGCTCATCAAGTCGATCCGCGAAGGGGAATACGTAGAGCGCGACGAGGAATGTCTGGAGGAATACCTTGCCTACGAACGCCGCCAGAACGGCAGCTACGGAGCCATCCAGGGCCACCACGACGACCTCCTCATGACCCGTGCCATCGGCCTCCACATCTGCTTCACGGAGATGCCCCTCCCCCGCCTCATCCAAATCCCCCTCCGCCGCCGCTAATCCCCCGCCCCATCCCCGCGCTCAGTCCGGCATGGAGCGCAAGGCCTCCCGGCCTGCGCTGCTCAAGTCCGCACCAAAAATAAGAAGCGCGCTATCCCTCGATAGCGCGCTCCCTTTATATTCCCGTTGGATCCGATTATCTTCTCATCTTACCCACTGGAATGTGATTGTCTCATTGTAGGCCGGCGAAGGCGTGCCCGTCGGCGACGAAGCAAGACCCATTACACCTGCCATCTGATACATGTCGCCCTCGCTGATGAACTGACCGCCGTAAGCTGCCGGAGTGCCGAAGAAGCAATAACCTCCGTCAGCGCCCGAGAGCAATACGCCTGTATATTGCCAATCCTGCCTCATGGAGACGGCCTCATCCTTGTCATTGAGGTAGAAGTCGATATTGTAACCCTGACCCTCACCTACGAAGTAGTAGTAGGGGCTTTCAAGGCGCATCAGCTGCTGCCCGTCTACCGGCCAGTTGACAGCCTTAAGCAAAGGAATGTCTACGGGCGAATTCACATCGAAAAGTGTCTCCACGGCTGAAGCGACTCCGACTTGTTCCCATTTCAAGACAAGCACTTGCGAGAAGTTCAGCGTATATGTGAGGTTGTCCTCGCTGACCTTTTCCTCTCCATCCTCAGGCTGAGCAAGCGAAAGCTGCACTCTGTAGTCGATGCCGGCTTTAATCCCATCTGCGATATTGATGGTATAGGTCGCGGTGTTGCTGCCTGCGGCAAACTTCACCTCTGCCGGACCTGTCATGAGCGGGGAGCTGGATTTGAAATCAACCGGGATTGTGACCTCGCCGCTGTTGTTGCCACGGCTGACAGTGACATCATACGACGACGGTATCTGCGCGTCGGCCGGAATGCTGACGGTCTCCGCCGGCTTCTCGAACGCGTATACCTGGGGTTCCTGAGAGGGACCATCCCAATATTGCCCCTCCGAGCACGAAGCAAATGCAAATGCGGCCATTGCTCCGAGATATGCGGTTATCTTATTTATTTTCATATATTTCAATATATTAGAATATTTGCTTAGGAGGACATGTTAGAAATCATCCACAGGACTTGGTTTGCTCCAGGTCTCGTTGTTGGCTCCGAGGGCAAGGTTGGTCTCCACCTCTCCCTGCGGCACGAGTAACGGCTTAAGGGGAGCTGGGATATTATAGACCCATTCCTTGGTCCATCCTCCGCCGCGACGGTCGATGCCTTTGTTCAGACGGAGAAGGTCGAAGTAGGCCAGACCCTCGCCCCAAAGCTCGATTCGGCGCTGGTGCCACACCTCTTCCTGCATCGAAGCCGCGTCGTTGGCGGGGCACTGATAGGAGGGGTTGCGATAGGTCTTGACAAAGTTCTCAAGAATCTGCTTGCCCTGGGCGGGATTGCCTGCCATGGCGGTTGCCTCGGCCTGGATCAGATACATCTCCTCAACGCGCATCAACATGATGTCGTTGGCATTTGTAGTCGTGCCTATGACATTATTGTAGGGCCCGAACTTCACCTGAGTATAAGCCGGCATGCCATACTGTGCCACATAAGCCGCATAGTTGGAGTTCAAGTTCTTGCTTTCGGCGTTCTCATCAAGAAACCATCCCTTGCGGCAGTCGGAGTCAGGAATGGTGGCATAGAGCCCGCGGTTAATATAGCGCCATGCTCCTGCTGAGCAGTAGCCGTTGCTGTTGAACGAACCCATGTGTGAAGGCCAGTTGACGATACCGGAAGTCACTACACGGTCCACCTCCTGAATGTATATCGCCCACATGCAGTTGTGGTCGTCGGAGTTGGCAAACGCCGGGACAGAAGCCTCTGCGATAGAATACGGAGTGGCTTTGGATTCCGTGATTGCCTTGGCGGCGTCATCGGCGGCTGCCTGCCAATTGTTCATAACGAGATTGACACGGGCGCGAAGACCGTAGGCTGTGCCGAGCGATACGAAACGTTTCGCGCCGGTATCTGCAAGCTTGTCTACGCTTAGACCGGACTCTGAGAGGAACTTTATGGCTTTGTCGAGGTCGGAAAGAACCTGTGCATAGGTCTCCTCTACTGTAGCACGGGGACAGCCCTCAGTGGCAGCCGCATCGGAATTCTCCTCCGTGATGAGTGGGACGCAAGGCTTCGATTCGTTGCCCTTGTATGTGCTTTGGAAAAGCTGGGCAAGAGAGAAGTAGATATATGCACGGTTGGCGTAGGCCTGGGCTGCGAAAAGCTGAAGGTTGGGGTCGGTGGTCTCCGGATCGATGTTCCTCAGCACGTCGTTGGCTGAGCCGATTATCTTGTAACCGTAATACCACGACAGGTTATTGACATAGTTGTTGGTCGTGCCGAGATTGTAGTCGGCTGCTGAAGCAAACCAGTTGTAGCCGTTGTTGTCGGCCACGAGGTCAGTGCCACAGGATTCGAGCATCATCAATGCCGCAGGCCATCCGAAATCGCAGTGTGCAGAGGAATATACGGCCATGTATTGGTTGTAGGCAGAAGAGATGCCGACCACTCCGGCTGAGGCCAGGTCGGGTTTGGAGGCAATTGCCTCCTGCTTCTCCTGCGAGGTCACGTAGTTGTTTTCGGGTTGTGTGTCGAGGTCGTTGCAACCGACAAGCGACATGGAGGCGAAAGCAACTGTGGCTAAATATTTGATGTTATTCTTCATTGTCTTTTTTTGAATTAGAGGAAAACGTTTAGAACTCGATGCGGATACCTCCTGAAATCGACCTTGAGCCTTTGTAGGTGGCGCCTTCTGAAACCACATAGCCCTGACGGGGATCAAGACCCTTGCGGGCCGACCAGAGGAACAGGTTCTCGGCGGCTCCATAGATGCGGATGCTGTTGAGTCGCATTGCGTCTGTCATCCTCTTGGGCAGTGTGTAGCCAAGGGTTATATTCTGGAGCGACAGATAGTTGCTGGAGGTCAACCAGCGGGTGGAAGAAGCATTTGAATAGGAATCCTGGCTGTCAAGACGCGGGACGTCGGTATAGCGGTTGTCCGGAGTCCATGAGTTGTATATATCCGTATGCCAGTTGCGGCCCATGTCGTTTGAGTTTCCGTTGTGCATGAGATCCTGATAGGAATAATCCCAGATCTTGCCGCCGAACTGATAAGCGAACGACACGCTGAAGTCGAAGCCGTAGAATTTCAGGTCGGTGCCGAAGCCGCCATACGCCTTGGGCATAAGATTGCCGGTCGACTTACGGTTGTAGCTCGTGGCGTGGCTGAAGTCGGTGGATAGATATTCCTTTTCAATGAGGAAATTGCCTGCGGCGTCCTTGATCGGGTTGCCTGCCTCGTCAAGCTTCGGGTCTGCGTCCCAGTAAAGGGCAAGACCGGTGGCGGGGTCAACTCCTGCATACTGCACGAGGTAGAGCTGATACATTGATTCCCCTTCGCGGTATATGCGGCTGCCGTCGATGAGCTGGCCGTGGAGGTCGGGATGAAGCTTAAGCACCTTGTTGGAGACAGTCGTGATGTTGGCATTGATGTTCCACGTAAGGTTCTCGCTGGAGATGGCGCGGTAGTTGAGTTCGAGTTCAACGCCGTTGTTGCGCATAGAGCCAATGTTCATCGGGATTGAGCTGTAGCCGTTCGACGGGGCCACGGGCTTGTTGTAAAGCATGTCGGAGGTCTGGCGGTTGAAGTATTCCACCGTACCGCTGACCATACCCTGAAGGAGGCTGAAGTCCACACCTACATTGAAGTTGTTGGAGGTCTCCCATGTGATGTCGGGATTACCTTTGCGGTAGAGCGTTCCGTCGCTCCATACGCCGTTGGAGCCGGTGATCTTATACTGGTCCTGCCAGGGATAGTTGCCTCGTCCGAGGTTGTCGTTGCCCTGCTGGCCGAAAGAAGCCTTGATTTTCAATTGGTCGAGCCATTCTGATGAGTGCATGAAGCTTTCCTTTGCCATATCCCACGCACCTGACACTGACCAGAACGTACCCCAGCGCTTGCCGGGAGCGAAGCGTGAGGAGGCGTCGCGACGCACGCTCGCGCTGAAGAAATAGCGGGAGTCAAGACTGTAGTTGGCGCGGCCGAAGATGCCTCGTGTGGAATATTTGTCAACATACCCGTAAGGGTTCTTGTTGTCGATAGTGTTGTTGATCACCCAGCTGTTGGGGAGATAAAGGTTCTGCCCCGATCCCTGAAGGCTCTCAAGATTCCAATCGTAGCTTTCATAGCCGAAGAGTATGTCGATATCGTGACGCTCAGCGAATGTGCGGCGATAATTGAGAAGGCCCTGGATGTTGATTGACCGTGTGCGGTCCGACGACTGATAGGCCGAGCCTCCATAAGGCTCCGACTGGCCGTAGAATGGATTGCCAAGATTATGGTAGCGCGTGTGGTCGAGATGGTAACCGATGGTTCCGGTTGCTGTCAGGCCCTCAAGCGGGGTAATGATGGCATACCATTTGCCGTCGAAGATGTCCATCAGGTATTCAGTAGTGTTGTAGATGAGGTCGCCTACGGGGTTGGAGTTGTTCATCCAGTTTCTTGTGTAGGGAGTCGACTTTGCATTGCCATAGTCATAGACCTTGTGGCCGGTCCTTTCGTCGATGCGGATCTGTCCGTCGTTGTTGCGGACATACATGGGATAATAAGGCGCAATCTGGTCGGCCATAAGGAATGCATTGCCCGATGAATTCGATGTTGTCTGATCTCCGGGATAGCCGCTGTTGATATAGGCGTAGCTAAGGTTAGTGCCGATTTTAAGCCATTCCTTGGCTTGATAATCAAGGGTCGTACGGGTGGAGAGGCGTTTGAAGTGAGATCCCTTGATAAGACCCTCGTCACCGAGGAAGCCTCCGGACACGAAATAGTTAAAACGGTCAGTGCCGCCCGTCACGCTGACGTTGTATTCCTGACGCAGGCCGTCGCGAAGCTGTTCCTTCGCCCAGTCGTCGGGACGATAGTAGAAGTCGCCTTCGGCATATCCGAGAGTGGCTGCGGGATTAAGTCTGCCGTCGGTGCCAATGAGCTGCTGTCCGTCAGGCAATGTATAGACCTGATATCCGAGTGCCTTGAAGATATTGGCATTGGCTGCGTTGTGTGCGCCTTCAGCCGTATATGTGTTGTTGTAATAATAACCGTTGCGGAGTGCGGAATAGGCTGTCTCCACAAATTCCTGGGTAGTCTTCATGACGTCGTAGTTGGGCACAGCGCGATGGTTTGCACCCCAACGGGCGTCGACAATGACTCTGGCTGCACCTGAGCGACCCTTCTTGGTGGTCACAAGGATGACGCCGTTCGCACCACGCGCACCATATAGGGCGGCTGCGGCTGCGTCCTTAAGCACCGTCATCGACTCGATATCCAATGTGTTGATGCTGGATATGTCGCCGTCATAGGGAACGCCGTCAACGACGTAAAGAGGATTGTTCTCTGCATTGATCGATCCGACACCACGGATGCGGACGCTTGGTGACGTACCGGGCTGACCATTGCTGCTAAGAAGCTGAACACCTGCAACTTTACCTGCCAACGCATCTGTAGCGTTCGACACAAGCGAAGTCTCAAGCGCATCTGCCTTAATGACAGATGCCGAACCGGTATATGCTGATTTCTTGGCTGTGCCATAGGCCACGACCATCACCTCGTCGAGGTCGCTGACGCTGCTCGTAAGCTCGATGCGCATCGGCTTGCCAAACGTGATGTGCACCTTCTGGGTGTGCATACCGACGTAAGACACCTGAATCTCCTTCACGTTGGAGCCTACATTAAGACTGAAGGCACCTTCGAGGTCGGTCGATGTGCCCTGACCTCCGCCCACCGGCATGACGGTCGCGCCCACCACGGGCTCTCCGTCGCTCTGTGAGACGACGACGCCCTTCACCGTGCGCGTCTGGGCCGACAGGCTCCAGCTGCACGCCATCAGCGTCATCAGGATTAAAAACAGTTTTCTCATACTTTAATAATTTGGGTAAAAGTTATTACCCCCCCTGATCATCAAGTATGAAAGCCTACGCAAGCTCCAGATCCCCATCCTCCTGCCCTATGCCTGCGTCCGGATAGGATTTACAATGCCATCCGGGCGGCGGAGGTCAGGCCAGGCCGATGAGGGAGAGCACGGATTGCGAGACGAGGGCTTGCTCCAGGTCGGTCGGCGGACGGAGATAGCTCCGCTCCAATACGGTCTGGCGATGGCCTACGAGCTTGCGTATCAGATGATGAGGGATGTCGAGACTGTCCGTGAGGTTGCAGAATGCGTGACGGGCATAATAATATGTGATTCTCGCGGGCGGTTCGAGTCCCGTCTGTCGGCATTCCTCTCTCAGACAGGCGTTGAGCGATTCGGTCAGCTTGTGGAAGAAGTTCGACAGGCGGTTCTGACGCTGGCTGTCGGTATAAGTCTTCGCCTTGTCGAAGCAGGGGATAAGGAAATCGTTTGCTGTTCGGCCCCTCATAAGCTGTCGGAGCAAAGACCTTATCGGAGGGTAATACGCCACGATGTGCACCGGCACTCCCGTCTTCCTCCGGAAAATATCGACCGCCACCGTCTCCATCGCCCGCCCTGTCTTCCCGTCGCGCACCTTGCCGAAAGTCAAATCCTTGATTCTCAGCGATGCCATATCCACAGGGGCTATCCCCTGAAAGGCAAGACAGAGCAGGAACACCGTCAGCGACAATGCTTTCCCTTTCGGCGGCAGGGATGATGTGGCGGTCTCCCTCAGGGCCAGCTTGCCCAATATTAGCAGCTCCTCACGGCTGCAATTGCGGTCGCGGCAGACGGCCACATATTTCGGGAAACGAAATCCCCTCAGGCATTGCAGCCAGCCATTGGCCACGGCAAATCTCACCACAGCCTTCAATCGGTTGACCATCAGCGGTCTCATCGCATTGTGTCCCGAATAGTCGGCTTCGATAGCGGAGGCAAAACGGTCGATAAAATTCTGGTCGATATCGCCGATGGAGAGGCCGTCGCCGAATCTCGCCCTGACATATCTTGCAAAAGATTCATACCCACGCCTCGTGTTGAGCCTGACGCATTCAACGGCCTTGCGTTCAGCCACTTTTGCCAGCGTCAGCTCATCCAGCCGCCTCAGGCAGGAAATCTCTGAATTTGTGGCCAGCCCTTCCGACAGCGAATCAAAATCGCGGTCGAGGCAGCGGTCGATATGCTCCTGCACTCCTGCGGAGACCCGCCTGAAAGCCGTCTCGACGGCCTCATTCTTGATTTTGAAGTCGGGATCCTTGCCGATTATGCAAAGATGATGGAGATTCCAATCGCAGCGGCGACAGCTGACGGAGGTGAAAATCCTCGTCGACCTCCCGTTGTGGCAAATCCTGATGGCAATGGGATGGCTTCCGTCGGCAAATTTCTTGCCCGTGAACAGTTCTTTAGAGATAATCATGCGCAAAAAGTGTAAAAAAAGATGAAAATGTGATTAAAAAAGCAATATGCAACTAAAAGACGGGCACGAGGGCTTCAGAGTGACGGGTTGGAGTGCATGATAAATGTTGAAAAATCTTAAATAATAGCAAATTGAAACGACGGACTCCTCTTAAATTTCTATGCGGCGGCTTATAAACCTCAAAATATAGCAAAGAATGATGTTAAAAAACATATGAAATTTGGAATTTAAGAAAGAAGCTGTTAAATTTGCAAATCTTTTAAATTTGTCAACAATAATTAACAATATGAACCACTGTCGCGGTCGCAGTTCCGGAAAAATGAGAAGAAGTCGCATCCAAGAGAGGGGTCAAACGCTTCAAAACCACCGAAATAGTTGCTGCTGACAGCACCAAACCAAGCGAAAAAATCTTCAATAATAACTTTTACCCAAATTATTAACGTATGAGAAAACTGTTTTTAATCCTGATGACGCTGATGGTGTGCACCTGGACCCTCTCGGCCCAGACGCATACCTATCACGGCACAGTGCTCGACGCGGCAAACAACGAGCCGCTGATCGGCGCTACAGTCATGCCCGTCGGCGGCGGCCAAGGCACCGCAGCTGACGTCGATGGCAAATTCACTCTTACCGTCCCGGCCAATGTCACGCAGGCAACAATCACCTACGTCGGCTACAAAGAGCAGACCGTCAAGCTTCAGAACAACATGGTGGTCTACCTCACCTCCACCTCCTCCAACCTCGACGACGTGGTCGTTGTCGCCTACGGCACAGCCAACAAAGAATCCCTCACCGGCTCCGTAGCAATGGTAGGAACCAAGGAAATCGAAGACCGCCCCGTGACCTCTGTCACCGCTGCCCTTGAAGGTAACGCACCCGGCGTTCAGGTCAATAACTCCACCGGCACTCCCGGCTCAGCCCCGACCATCCGTATCCGTGGCTTCAACTCCATCAACGGAAGCAACACACCTCTTTACGTTGTGGACGGCATTCCATTCGAAGGAACCATCGCAGACCTGAACCCCCAGGATATCGAGTCTATGTCTGTGCTTAAAGACGCTGCATCCTCTGCACTGTATGGCAACCGTGGAGCAAATGGCGTTATCCTCATAACGACAAAGAAGGCCAAAACAGCCGGAAAAATTGACGTTAGCCTGCAAGTGCGTCAGGGTATGTATGACCGCGCTCTTCCTTTCTACGACCGCCAGGAAATTCCCGACTGGATGCAGACGCAATTCACCTCATATGCCAACGGTCTGTATCGCCAGGAAATAATGAACAATCCCGACACAAAGCTGACTTATGCTGACGTCGTGAAGAATCTTGCCGGAGGCTCAATCATCAACGACTATCTATACAACAATATTTTCGGCGTGGAGAATTCCGAACTTTTCGACCCGACCACGGGAAAATATTGCGGAGCACCCCCCCTGCCAGGCTACACCGACCTTGACTGGTGGGACGCAGTGGCGCGCAACGGCTATCGTCAGGAATACAACGCCAACATCGCAAGCGCAACCGAGAAATTCAACATGTTCGCTTCTTTGGGCTACCTGAAAGAGAACGGCTACATGATCGGCACTGACTTCGACCGCTTCAGCGCACGCGTGAATACCAATGTCAACCCCGTCAGCTATCTCAAATTGGGATTGAACCTATCGGCAAGCCAGCAGGAATCAGAGACCGGACAGGCCGACGATTCTAACCTTGACGCCGTCAACAACCCGTTCCACGTCGAGGGATACGCTCCCATTTATCCATATTACAACCACAACGCCGACGGCTCGATAATCCTTGACGAAAACGGACAGCCGACATGGAACGTGGCAGGCTACAATCAAGGCACCAACGTGGCTTGGGAGCAGCTCCTCAACGTCAATAATTTCAGCCGCACCACACTCGACGGCTCGGCTTACGTGACTGCCGTAATTCCTTATGGATTTGAGCTGACCGTGCGTGGACAATACTACCGCAACAAAACCAACACGAAGGAATACAACAATAACATTGTCGGCTCACAGAAAGGATCCGGAATGTTCTCAAAGTATTTCTATGCCTACAAATCGCATACATTCCAACAGACCCTTAGCTGGAACCATGACTATGACTACCACCACATCGACGTCTTGCTGGCCCATGAGAACTATAACTATGAGCAGGAATATGACTTCGTACGTAAAGCCCAGCAGCTTCTTGAGGGACATCTCGAACTCAACAATTTCTCGGATATCCAATATGCCAATTCAGGCAGCCTGCAGCGTCGTGTAGAGTCTTACCTTGCACGTGCACGCTACAATTATGCACAGAAATACTACGGAGAATTCTCCGTGCGCCGCGACGGTTCTTCCAGATTCTCAAAGGACAATCGCTGGGGTACGTTCTGGAGCGTCGGCGCCAGCTGGGTGCTGTCGAAAGAAAAATTCATGCAGGACCTCACATGGCTTAACTTCCTCAAACTTCGCGCAGCCTATGGCTCCGTGGGCAACGACGCATCCGCCGGAGCTTATTCCTCTTACACTCTCTACGACTGGATGGCATGGCCCGGCGGCCCCGGACAGACACTTGTGCCCTCTACTCTCGGCACCCCCGGATTGAAATGGGAAACAACAAAAACATTCGACGTAGCACTGGAAGGCTCACTATTTGACGACCGCTTTAATTTCAGCATCGGCTACTTCAACAAAGTCAACTCCGACCTTCTCTTCAAGGTGCGCCTCCCGAACTCCATAGGCACCCTTCCAGGCGGTTATGACCAAATCACAGGCGAAGGAACTGCCGGAGACAACCCCTCGATTTGGCAGAACGTCGGAACGATGAAAAACTATGGATGGGAGCTCCAGTTCGGCGTGGATATCATACGCAACTCTGACTGGAAATGGAATTTCTCTCTCGACGCGACATTCCTTAAGAACAAAGTCACCAAACTTCCTGACGGGCACGATCTTCCCGCCCAAAACCTTTACATAGGCAAGAGCCTCTACAACCATAAGGAATATCATTGGGCAGGCGTAGACCAACTGACCGGACAATCAATGTATGAAATCATTCCTGACTCTCCCGATTTCTGGACTTGGGATGAACAGGCCGGACACGGCGTATACAGCGAGGAGCAATTCATGGAAAAAGTGAACCAGGCGAAGGCTGACAAGAAGCATGTCTTCATCGAGCAGGATGGCAAATACTACACGAGCAACACTGCTTATGCTTCGCGCAAGCTATGTGGCACGTCGCTCCCAACGGTCTACGGTTCTTTCGGATCAAACGTATCATGGAAGGGAATCAACCTCGGCCTTCTCTTCACTTACAGCCTCGGAGGCAAGACCTACGACAGCAATTATCAGAGTCTTATGAGCGCAGGGACAGTAGTGAGAGCCCTCCACAAGGATTTGCTCAATTCCTGGACCGCAGCTCCCGCCGGCATGACGGAAGACAGCCCCAACCGCATAGACCCCAATGCAATCCCGCAGGTCAATGCCCTCTATTCTCAATACAACAATGATTCAAGCGACAGATGGCTGACCAGCAACAACTACCTTACGCTCAAGAACATCAACCTCTCATATGATTTCCCGACCAATTGGGTTAACGCCTTGAGAATGCAATCGATCAACATCGGCATGTCGATCGACAACGTCTTTATAGCAGCGAAACGCAAAGGCATGAACCCCCAATATGGTTTCCAAGGAGGTCAGGGCCGCTATTACGTGCCGGCGAGAGTGTTTGCCTTCCAGCTTAATCTGAAGTTCTAATTCAAACGCAGAATCAAATGAAAAGAAACAATATAATCAAGGGCCTTGCAGCAATCACCATTACAGGGTGTCTTGCCTCCTGCTCAAGCGACTATCTTGACCTGGCCCCCAAATCAGAGATCTCAAACAAGGATGTCACGACAAGCGTGACCGCCATCCGTCTTGCAGCGTATGGTGTGTTCAAGTCGCAATACATGCAATACGGGGCATACTATGGGTTCCGCTGGTTTAACGGCGAACCATGGCTTTCCGCAGTATATGGCGACGTGACTGGCGGAGACTACATAAGCTATTTCTGGCAGCGAAGCTCGCCTACGATCGTCGACTGGCAGGCCATGAGCGCCGACAACTACACGTCGGACATCATTCCTTGGTCGTATTGCTATGGCATCATCTCGCAGTGCAACACGATTCTCTCATCACTGGAGGCCGATGCAGAGCCGACAGGAGAGATTGCCTTCCGCATAGCGCAGGCCTATACTATGAGGGCACACGCATATTCTCGCCTTCTCCAAATATTCGGGCCTCGCTGGGCCGACGCGAAGGGAGGCTCCGAACTGACCGTGCCCCTGCGTCTTAAGCAGCCAGACCCTGCCGACACACAGATGCCGCAGGCCTCAATGGGCGATGTGCTGAAAACTATATACAACGACCTTGACAACGCTCTTGAGCTTTATGCAAAATCCGGAGTAAAACGCACGTATGCATGGGAGGCTGACGCAAGCGTGGCCAAGGGCGTATATGCACGTGCGGCATTGCTGAAAGACGATTGGGCTACGGCTCAAAAAATGGCTCATGAAGCAAGACAGGGATATGGCATAATGTCGGCCGACACATATGTCACGTGTGGTTTTGCCAAGAACACGTCGGAGACGATGTGGGCTGTTTCTGACGACTACTCAGGCATTTACTATGCGTCATATGGTGCGACATATGCCTGCAACGGAGCATATCCCACTCTATGGGGAAACACCGGAGGAGGAGCGATCAGCATGGATCTTTATCGCAAGCTCGATGCGGAGAACGATGTCCGCGCATCTCTGTTCTTCACTCCCGACAAGGTGTCGGAAGAGGTGAAGCCTCTATTCTATACGGCGGGATATACGGCTGCCGCGTCCATGAACGTCAATGTCCTAATGCAGCTTGAAGACGGCACCATCACCGGCACGCCCCTTCAGAAGGAGCTCCAGAAATTTGCCGAGGAGAGATACGCAGCGTGCGGACGCCTCAACGGTTGGAGCTTCCCCTATGCTGTGGCAGGAGAGGGCACTCAGATAGCCGACCCCGCGACAGGAGCGACTTTGACCCAATTCGGAGCGCAGTTCAAGTTCTGGGGCATCGACGGCTACAGCTCATGCGCCTACAACATGATGCGTGCATCAGAGATGCTGCTGATAGAGGCTGAGGCAGCATGCCACAATTCGCAGGAAGCAGTTGCCAAGAGCTGTCTTGACGAACTCAACGCAAATCGTATAAACGGATGGAAGGGCACTGACCTTACCGGTGACGCTCTTCTGGAGGAAATTAAGGTCGCTCGCCGCATAGAGCTATGGGGCGAGGGATTCAATTTCTTCGACTTCAAGCGTTGGAACCAACCCATTGAAAGAAGGGTATGGGTTGCCGGTGATGCAACTTCCGGCAACTGGCCGTCTGTCATGGTTGGGGAAGGCACATTCCAGACATCCAAGAGCAACGGTTGGAGATGGGTGATTCCGCAGAACGAATCGCAGTATAACACTGCCGTCAAAGGCAACAATCAAACGCCTGACCCGAAAGAATAAGAATAGCTAATTGAATATATCTCCCGAAATTAAAGGATTTATTTCAGGAGAATATTAACAAGCCTAAAAAAGGCACGCCAACTTTGAATGGCGTGCCTTTTTTGGCTTGCTATTGGATTGTTTGCTCAATCCAATCGGGCCCACACCAAATACAACCAAAAGATACACAAACACATAAAACAAAATAACGAGATTTTTGATTATATGTCATTATGTATCCCTTTCTGTCCGCGCCGAGTCCAATCAAAAAAACGTGGTTGACGTGGTTCTTCTCGTGGTTGACGTGGTTTGAAATCACCGAGTTCAACCCCCCAAAACGTGGTTGACGTGGTTCTTCTCGTGGCTGGCGTGGTTTGAAATCATCGAGTCCGACCCCAAAAACGTGGTTGACGTGGTTTGAAATATCGAGCGAGCGCCGGGCGGGGACGGAGACGGATATATATTGACCGATTGACATATAATCGTAATTTTTTTGGAGGGGTGGAATTAATTGAGTATATTTGCCTTTGAAAACTAAATAGCCATAAGGATGAGCACTTCATTAACCCTTTTACGGATTTCGGGTTCAAGAAGATCTTCGGACAGGAGAAGGACCGAATAATCCTGATCAATTTCCTCAATGCCCTGCTGGAAGGCACCGTGTTTGACGACACCATCGTGGACGTGACCTATGAGGACAAGGAGCTTCTCGGCGACTCGCCGGCAGAGAGGAACATAATCAGCGACATACGGTGCACGACAAAAGACGGCCGAAGGATCCTGCTTGAGATGCAGCTGAACAACCACGTCAACTTTTCGGACAGGATGACGTTTTATGCCTCAAAGGCGATAGTCAACCAGGCAAGGAAGGGGGATTGGGACTTCAAGCTGGATTCGGTCTACCTTATCAGCCTGACGAATTTTATGCTCGACAACGCAGACGGGAGGGTAAAGGTGGACCGTTGCATCTGCGACACGCTGACAGGCAAACCCGTCAGCGACGTTCTGCGTTTTATCTACATACAGCTTCCGGTCTTCACGAAAACAAGTCCGGAGGAATGTGAGAATGATTTCGAAAGATGGATTTACACACTTAAAAACCTTGAGAAGATGAAGACAATACCGTTTGCACCGCGAGACGACGCCTTCAGGCGTCTGCAGGAAGTGGCCAACGAGGCGGCCCTTTCGGAGAAGGAGCGCCGCCGTTATGAGCACGACCAGAAACAGTATTGGGTAATCACCAATATCGAGCGCACGCGCTATAACGAGGGCTTCAACGCCGGCCAGGCGCAAGGAATGGCCAAAATTGCCAAGATGGCTCGCAAGATGAGGGAGAACGGCATGGACGACATGACGATATCCAAGATGACAGGCGAGCCTCTGGAATGGGTCAGAAGTCTATGATGCGAACTTATTGAGCGGGGACTCGATTGGACTTAGCAGCGCAGGCCGGGAGGCCTTGCGCTCCATGTCGGACTCGGGTCGGACAGGTTGGGACGTACTCGGCGGAGGCGGGATTCGAGGGTGAAGGCGTCGTCGATGAAGGATTCGTAGCTCATCAGGATGTCGTGCAGGGAGATGAGGGAATTCTCGGTCTGCCGGTTGTAGAGCTCACCGCTGACGCTGCCCCGTTCGAGCTTCCCCTGAAGAGCGCCGTTGACGCCCGAGACATCCTCCATCATTTTCAATTGGATGGCAAGCAATTCGCCGATGCCCAAGTTGGAATTGTTGCCGCTGACCTGTTGCGGCAAGGGCTGCCCCGGTTTCGAACGGTAGGTGATCACTCCGTTGAAACGGCTCCACTCGTCCATGACCATCTGCATGTCGGTATGCTCGGGCAAGGCATCCTCCGGAAACAGCAGCACCCCCTTCGCCGACGCACGCATCACCCAGTCGTACATCGTGATAAGACGGTTGGTGTAGCGTTGCTGGTCGATGATGTCGCCGACGTAGGAATGTATCTCCCCGTCGAGGAAGGGATAGGCCTTCACCACATAGGGATGACAACCGTAGGGGCTGTCGCCCTGTCGGAGAATCTCGCCGTGCGACGTGACGAAACAGTATCTCCACACGTCGTCGAGAATCCAGCGCGAAGGCATCCTCCGCAAGGCAGGACGGCGGAGCCACAGCTCCTCGTCCACCTTCAGCAGCCGGCCCCGGCTGCGGTCGTGGCACAGACGACGCTCGCGCCTCTCCCTCCTCCACAATTCGAAGACACGCACCATTCCGCCGTCGCCATAGACGGCGCGTAGACGGCGATAGTCATCACGGTCGCGAGCGAAGGTGGCGCAAAATGAAGCCGCCGGCATTACGTGCACCTCCCCCAGCAGCGTGAGGTCGGAGCCTCGGGAATCGCGGGCCTGGGGGTCGTGGAAAAACCGTCCGGGCGACACCGCCCTTGTCTTCACCTCCCCTCCCGCCACGCTCTTCTTATGGACCGCCATCCCGGAGATCAGAAACTCCTCCATCGTGCGGGCGTAAAGCTCCTCCATGCGGTTGTCGAGGTCGTGGCGACGTCCCTCCTCGTCGCGGGCCTCCAGTTTCTCGCGCACCCTGCTTCGCGAGACCCCGACTACGCTGCGCACGACGCGGCGTATGAGATTGTTGGTGAAAGGTATGCCCCCTTCCCTCCTTATATAATCAAACTCCGTCATTTCAGCGCCGTCGACGAAGATACGGTCGCCCCACTGCCGACCGAACGTATAATCCTTATTGCGGGCACGCTGCCGGCGAAAGTCGTCGCAGGCGTTCCAGCATCCCGTGGCCATCTCCACGGCTTCAAGTCCCTCTTGGGAAATAAGATAATCACTCATAGTGGATTCCAATGTTTAAGAGATTGTATAGTGTTTGTTTAAAATTTCGGGCAAAGATAGACATGACGAAGCTGCGTTTTTCGTTATTTTGAGGAACACGATGGCCTCCGAAGGGCGGCTTAAACGTTTTTTAACATTCAAATAAAGAAAAAATTCTCTAATTAAACCCTAAATCTAAATTAAAAGAGTTAATTTTGCGATTGATTTAGTCGACAAAGTGTTTTTAAGAGAAAAGGCACAACAACTTATCCATCCACGAAGCCCAAAATCCCCTGCCGGGGAAGCCGCAAGGCAGGCAGGCGCGGATGACAAAAACGAAACAGGAGAATAACTCTTAACTATATATATTCCAAAATTATGGCACAAATAGATTTGGCCCAGTACGGCATCAAGGATGTCAAAGAGGTGATCTACAACCCCACCTATGAGCAACTGTTCAAAGACGAGACCGACCCTTCGCTCGAAGGCTTTGAGAAAGGCGTAGTGACGGAGCTCGGCGCTGTCAACGTGATGACCGGCGTCTACACCGGCCGTTCCCCCAAAGACAAATTCATCGTTCTCGACGAAAACTCGAAGGACAAAGTATGGTGGACCACCGAGGAATATCCCAACGACAACAAGCCCGTGACCGAAAAGACATGGGACGCTGTCAAGGAGCTCGCCGTAAATGAGCTCTCCGGCAAGAAGCTCTACGTAGTAGACTGCTTCTGCGGAGCCAACAAAGACACCCGCATGGCTGTACGCTTCATCATGGAGGTGGCATGGCAGGCCCACTTCGTGACCAACATGTTCATCCGTCCTTCGGAGATTGACCTGATCGACTTCAAGCCCGACTTCGTGGTCTTCAACGCATCGAAAGCTAAGGTTGAGAACTACAAGGAGCTCGGCCTGAACTCAGAGACGGCCGTTGTCTTCAACACGACTTCCAAAGAGCAGGTCATCATCAACACATGGTATGGCGGCGAGATGAAGAAGGGCATGTTCTCAATGATGAACTACTTCCTTCCCCAGAAGGGCATCGCTTCTATGCACTGCTCCGCCAACACCGACAAAGAGGGCAAGAACACTGCCATCTTCTTCGGCCTCTCAGGCACAGGCAAGACCACCCTTTCGACCGATCCTAAGCGCCTTCTCATCGGCGACGACGAGCACGGCTGGGACGACAACGGCGTCTTCAACTTCGAGGGCGGCTGCTATGCCAAGGTCATCAACCTCGACAAGGAGAGCGAGCCCGACATCTACAACGCTATCCGTCGCGACGCGCTTCTTGAGAACGTGACCGTCGACGCCAATGGCAAGATCGATTTCGCCGACAAGAGCGTGACAGAGAACACCCGCGTATCCTATCCTATCGACCACATCGAGAGCATCGTTGAGCCCGTATCCGCAGGCCCGGCTGCCAAGAACGTGATCTTCCTTTCAGCCGACGCCTTCGGAGTGCTTCCTCCCGTGTCGATCCTGACCCCCGAGCAGACGAAGTATTACTTCCTCTCCGGCTTCACCGCCAAGCTCGCCGGCACAGAACGCGGCATCACGGAGCCTACCCCGACTTTCTCGGCTTGCTTCGGCCAGGCTTTCCTTGAGCTCCACCCGACAAAATATGCCGAGGAGCTCGTGAAGAAGATGGAGAAGAACGATTCTCACGCTTATCTCGTCAACACCGGCTGGAACGGCACAGGCAAGCGTATCTCTATCCGCGACACCCGTGGCATCATCGACGCCATCCTCGACGGTGCTATCCTTTCCGCTCCCACGAAGATGATTCCTATCTTCGATTTCAAGGTTCCGACGGAGCTTCCCGGCGTGGATCCGAAGATCCTCGACCCGCGCGACACTTATGCCGATCCCGCACAGTGGGAGGAGAAGGCTAAGGACCTCGCAGCCCGTTTCATCAAGAACTTCAAGAAATATGAGAACAATGAGGCCGGCAAGGCTCTTGTTGCCGCAGGTCCGCAGCTCTAATCGAGTCTGACGAATTCCGACACACTGCCGGGTCGATTCCTTTCCGGGAATCGACCCGGCTTTTTTATGCGCCAACCTGGAAAGCCAACGTGCTACCAGCACAGACCGGAATTTTCAAACCAGCACAGACCGGTGATTTCAAACCACGAAAACATGGTTGACGTGGTTATTCTCGTGGTTGACGTGGTTTGAAATCACCAAGTCAGGACTCGGCGCAGACTCGGAGGGATGGATTGGGAATCTTTCGTTGAATCTTTAATTTTATGGAGATGATTTATCGGATTTTTGCTTTTTTAGTGATGGGACTCTCTTTCTGTGGGGGCCTTGCGAGGGTGGTCGTTTCAGGGACTACTCTCAATACCGACGGCTCGGCTGCCGGCGGCGTTATCGTGCGCCTTTATGACGACGACAAGTTGAAGGCCTTCTCCACCTCCTCTTCCCAAGGCAAATTCTCAATCACCGCGGATTCTATCTCCGACAAAGCAGTGCTCAGATTCATCTCCTTGAAGCACGAGACCCTGGAATATCCCTTGAAAGAACCAGCGAGTCCGGTAGAGGTGAGACTCAACCCAAAATCCTATGAACTGAAAGAGGTAGTGGTGAAAGCCCCGGAACGGAGAGTGAAGGGAGACACTATCGTCTACGACGTGGCGGCCATGACGAAAGCCGGCGACCGCAACATCGAGGACGTCATCAAAAAGATTCCCGGCATACAGGTGGACGATTCCGGAGGCATATCCTACGACGGCGAACCAATCAACCATTTCTATATCGAAGGGCTCGACCTGATGGGGGGCAACTACGCAGTGGCCTCGCGCAACATATCCCCGACCGACATATCCTCCGTCAGCGTCTATCAACGCCACCAGCCCACGAAAGTGCTGCAAGGGAAAGTAGACTCCAAGCGTGCCGCCCTCAACCTGAAGCTCAAGAAAGGCCGGATGCTCAAGCCCCTCGGCTACGTATCAGCCGGTGCCGGTGCAGGACGCGATTTCCTTTGGAGCGGAGAGCTCTACGGAATGCTCATAGCCCCCGATTGCCAGACCATCATATCGGCACGCGGCAACAACTCCGGCAACGCCTCTCCGGGCGAACGCCAACCCAACAACCTCTACAATCCCTTCAGCGAAACGCCCTTCGGCAAGCCTTCCATAAAACGAGACCGATATATCATCAACCGCACAGCCTATGCCACGGCCAACAATCTCCTTCGTCTGAATCCCGACCTGACGCTGACCATCAACGCCGACTACGGCAACGACCGAGACAACTTCGACGGGATAACCCATACGGAATATCTCTCGCCCGACAACGCCGGACTTACCTACAGCGAGACGGCAGACAACACCCTGCGGCAAAACACCGTCAACGCCTCCGCGAAAATCGAGAACAACGGGAAGAACCTCTATTTCCTCGACCAAGCCCAATTCAGGGGGAACTTCAACAGAGACTCATACCTCGTCAACTCCGACGCCCTGCGCACACAACGCCAGACCGGCGACGACTATAATTTCTCCAACGACCTCAAGGCCATCATAAAGCATGGCCGCAGGATGTATGAGGTCAGTTCGGAGACATGGCTGACCAACCGTCCGCTCCTTCGGATGCAGGCCTCCGACGCGGCTACAGGCCAAGCCATCGTGCATCAGGACGTGGCGTCGCGAAGTTTCCACAACAGAGAGCGCACCTCCATTTCCTTCGACATCGGCGAAAGATCCACGCTCGGAGCGTCGCTGCAATTCTCCGCCGACCACGACCGCTTCTCCTCCGAAGGATATTTCCTCAGCAATGCCGACGCCAAAACCAAAATCGAAGGCCGACAATCCACGGCCGACAACCCTACCGACACGTCGCGCAACGACCTTTCCGGCCATCGCATCGTGACCACCCTTTCCCCCTACTACAAATTCCGCTGGAAAGGGCTGAGCTGGACCACGACCATCCCCGTCAGCCTATACAACATCAAATACAGCGACATCCTCGACGGCTCCACATTCCGGCTCGACAGGGTATTCGTGGACTTCAACACCGCCCTGACCTACAAATTCCGGCAGGCGAGTTTCTGGGAGCTATCCTTCGGACGCACCAACAGCGTCGGCGACATGGGAAATTTCATCGACAATCCCGTCTTCACCACCTTCCGCAACTCCATGACAATGGGGGCGGGAAACCTCAAGAAAGGCCACCGCAATTCTCTGCGAGGGGCATATTCCTTCAAGAACTTCCTCGACGGCTTCTACATCAACGCCCTCGTCAGCTACAGCAAGACAGAGAGCAACACCCTTTCGGTCTACGACGCCGGCGCCTCCGGGACATCAAGCTCCGTCAAGACCTCCACCAGCAAGGGAGACATGACCAACATCCTGGTCAACGCCACGAAACAGATGCGCCGTTGGCACACCACCTTCAACCTTAGCGCCAACATCCTCATCTCCGGCCGGGAGAGGATGCGATCCGGAGTCAGGATGGACGTAAAAAGCACGGCATGCATACTGACCGGAAAAATCGACACCTACCAATTCGGCGACATCGTCTCCGCGGCGTTCACCGGCTCCTATTCCCGCCAATGGCAGTCGTTCGGAGGAATAATGCCCGAACAATCGTTCAACGACCTGTCGCTCAGGGGGAAAATCGGCATCTACCCTATAAAGAAACTGGAGATGTATGTATCAGCCAACTATTCCAAAGTGAAAATCGGGGAAGACAATTATAAATCAAACGTCTTCATCGACGCCGGGATAAGCTACGCCTTCAAGAAAATCCTCATCGACATTACGGCCCGCAACCTCACGGACATGCGGCGCTACGTCTATACCGTCTACCATACGCTTGACGTCACGCAGAACTCTTATTCGCTGCGCCCGAGGGAGGCGGTGCTGACGGTCAAGTACAGCTTCTGAAGACGAGGGCTTCCACCGTATCGGCGGCCGAGAGACGGCCTTCTACCCTGACTTTGACGAATCTTATCCTTGGTCCCCACAAGCCGCGGATGCTCCCTCTCCGACTCGCCAACGGCCGCCATCTCCGAAGGTCGGCGCTTCCATAGGCAGTCAGCCGTAGCTTCGAACCGGCGCACGTGCCCCGTGGCTCCAGAGCGAAAATCCGTTTTAATTTCTCTCCGTCGCCAAGTTTTATGGGGCGAGTGACGAAATATCCGTCAACTCCGTCGCCCTCCCCACAGACCACCACCGACCTGCCCGCCGATGATGAGGAGGACGATCCTGACGCGCCACCATTACCGGAGAGCGTCTTCACCGACGTGCCCTCGATCCTGACCGTCTCGCCTCCGGTTTCCACGAATTCCAGAACCCGCCCCTCGCGTCTGACCGTGGAGGGATCGGAAAGCACGTAGTCGCAAATCAACCCCGCATCGCGCAGCGTGCCGTCGTCCATCTCCTTCAGCAGGAAAACGCCATCCGAGGTGAAAGCATAAGCTGTCGGCGAGGTCGTCGCCACGAGTCCGGAGGAGCGGAATGCCCGGCAAAGATATATTATACGTCCCACATCAAGGGGCATGAACAGGGCGTCGGGGAACGCCATATCATTTCCCTTCAGACTGCACCAAACGGCCGACGGCATCCTATAGACATCCCTGAAGAGCGATTCAGGGGCATCGGCAGGAAGCACCGTGCCTGAAATCCTGACACCCATCTCCGCAAGCGTGGCCTTTCCGAAGCCGCCGCACCACCAATAGGCGCCTCGCAACGAAGGATGGCGGCGAAGCGGCACTACATACGCGGCCGATCCGCTGACAATCCTCATACAGATGGCATCTTCATCCGGAAAGAAGAGCCAGCGAGGGAAACAGTCCTCCCCTATCTCAATCTTCTCTCCCAAAGAGCGGACCGACCGCAGCGTCTCCCCTCCACGACGTATCTCCACCTCTGCCGCTATCCTTTCCGCAGCATCTGCGACGCCGGAGAAGGGAGCCGCCATACACCTTGCCGGAGGGACAGCCGCCACCGTCATCGTCAAGTCGTAGAGTGAGACACGTCCGGAGAACTCCGTCATTCCACGAGCCTGAACATCGCGGAGCATCATATAGTCGGGCACGTAGGCGTCCGCCGTCAGTTGGAAGCGGCCAATATCCTCCACGGCAAACCCTTCGGAATCCTGACAGCCAATCACGTCCTCAATCGCCACCTCCGCGACGTGCCTGAATTCTCGGATGGCAGACAATTGCAGTCCGAGAGAGGAAGAGGCGACCGGACGCGGGCACCAAGCCTGACCGAGCACAACGTCGCATACCATCCGTTCGCAATTCTTTCCTGTGGAATCAAGAGAATGAGTGAAATTTGCCGTCTGCACGCGATGACAACCCACGAATTCCGCCTTACGGTCGTAGAGAGCCACGGGGTCGGACACGAAAATGTCGACATGCGTGACCTTTCCCTTCCATTTGGAAAATTCTTTACAATTCGTTATCCTGCACGTCAGTCGGCACGTAGCTGCCGCCACGCGCATAGTCATCTTCCCGACCGACAGGTCGGCATCGCCCTCCACGGGCGGAGCTTCGGAATTGGGCACCATCAATACGGGTACAGACGGGGAGACATGACTTCCGTCGGCGAGACGCAGAGCCGCTAACGCAAAGAATGGCTCCACATGCAATCCCGCATCGCGGGCCTCATCCATCATCGTCTCCATCAATTCCGAGGCCCTCTTTCCCCAGCCCTTCGACCCGGAGTCGCCACTCTCCACCTCCTTTTGGGGAAGCATTTCGGGGATGGAATGCCATCCGGGCAGGACATCCCTTTTCAAAGAGAATTCCACGAAAGGCATCGTCGGAAAGATCTGACTGACCGAATCCTGACCCGGACCGGAGGAAGAACCGCCACCATCTTCGCCACCGTGGGCACCACCGTCGCCGTCGGGGTTAACGGCAACAGAAGACAGGACTTTCAAGCCTTCGCAACGATCAATCTCACCATCGGCACAGGAATAATCGCCTGCCGCGCTTGTTCTTTTCAACAAAACAGAAATAACCTTGCTATCCATAATTTTTTTTGATTTAATGATTCTTGATTTAATGATTACGGGTGCAAAGTTACGACACGAAATCCCCAAGCCTTCGTTATTTTGAGGAAACCGACAAATTAAATAAAACTTTCCCAATGAGTGGGACTATACGGATGTTTTCTTGAGTCTGCTCGGCCTCCGTTTACCGACTGATTTTTAGTGAAAAAATTCAAATCTCTAATGCACAATGTGCTCAAAAGACCTTACATGTTGGGATTTAACATAGTTTGGTATTGAAAAAATAATACCGACTTGGTAACGTCACATTAACCTTGATTTGCTATCAGTCAAATATGGTATAATCAGGCTGTGGGTTATAAAATGCCGAGAAGAAAGTCGTTTGTTTAATAAAAAAGATATTTGTGAAGTCGGGCAAAAAATATTACATTTGTAAATTCAAAAATCTCAGCCAATAAGAATATATGAATCTGAAACTACATAACATTCTTAAGATCAAGGATGCCGATATCGAAATCGGTGGTCTAACTGTACTCACAGGCGAAAATAATTCAGGCAAGAGTACTGTCGGCAAGATACTGTTTTCCATCCTAAAGGCGACAAATAATGTCCGACAATTGGATAAAATGAAAACAGTTTCCATCATACGAAGGGAATTATTGTCTCTGAAAAAGATGTTTCACAGTTCTGAAAACATCTCATTTTTAGAAGACATCCAGATTCTAAGTCTTAATCTAATAGACAGAGGCATATCGGTAGATGAAATGCGTCAAATTTTAGAAATCGAGGCTGAGAAAAGAGACTTTTCATCTCGATCTGTTGCGATAATGCAAAATCGATTAACTCGCATCGACAAATTAATCATAAAACTTGACAATCCGGAAATCGCGGTCAAAGACGAATTTGAGGCCATCGCAAAAAGCGAATTCATGGAACCGTTGAATTCTTTCGGTTCAAAGGACTCATATATTCTTTTTCATGACGAAACAACTGACGCAGATGGAAGTGATATCGAATTAGTAATCAATGATGGTAAAGTCGATAAGATACGGCTTTGGGGTAATTCCTCAGTAGAAGATATTACCTATATCGAATCGCCTATCTATCTTCACATACTTAACACATTGCGATTGTCAAGCCCAATCCCGACGACATCATTGCGCGGAATTCCATCATCTTTAAGAAGAGATAATATTCCTTATCATTTGGCAGATATGGCCGAAAAAATGTTAAGCAGTGCTGAAGATCTGACTGGGCTATTCAGTCAAGAAATTTATGGAGAAGATTATCGCAATCAATTAGACGAAATAAGTAGCGTGACCGGGGGAGAATTTGTATTAAACGATAAGGCCAAACAGCTTGCATTTAAGCAAAATGGGAATGTAGTTCCTCCAATTAGTGTAGCTTCGGGAATCAAGTCATTTGGCGTTCTGCAACGCTTACTTCAGACGGATAGTATATCTACATTTAAAATGTTGATTTGGGATGAACCCGAAATTCATCTACATCCGGAATGGCAGGTCATTTTTTGTAGACTTATCGTCCAACTTGTCGCAAAGGGCACACCTATTGTCGTAAGTTCTCATAGTCCTTACTTTGTACAAGCATTGAGATATTTTGCGTCAGCATATGGCATTGAGAAGGATGTTAAATATTATATGGCAGAGGAATCCAATGAAACAACACTCTCGACTGTCAAGGAAGTTACGAATGATTTAAATCGGATATTTACACGTTTGGCAGCTCCTCTACGCGATATTATGAACGTGGATGCCGTTAGAAACAGCATGAAATGACTCCATTTGAGATTTACGATAAGGTTTTAGCTTTCGCGACTACACCAACGACCATAATATGCAATCTCCATAGCGCATGCTCCCCACAAAAAGGGAAGAAATATTTATGTATCCAAGCCGGCTCAGAAACACCCGTAATCGATTTTGATGAAATTAAGGTGCAGGCCGACGCTGCGAGAGGCTTAGGCTCAATGTCAAGAAAATCAGTTGATGCATTAGCCGTAACTCCTTCAAGTAATTTTTTATGCTTTATAGAGTTAAAAAGTTGGGAATTACTAATAAAGCATCACGGAACCGAAGAAAACATTCGTGCACAGGCAAATAAGTATTCGTCGGATTTACCAATAAAATTATCCGACAGTATTCAGATATGCAAAGAAATCACCCATGATTCAAATGTATTCAGCGGTTGCAATATGCTTTACATATTAGTTTCCGACATTTCAGTGGCAGATGATGGAATCATGGCATTTAATTCCGATTTAACCGCCTTGGCTGGGACATCGTCAAATCTAAAAGAGCTATGCAACAAGCTGACCCAAGGCATTATGAATAATATCACATCCGTTGAAACAAGATATTGGGAGTGCAGAAATTTTGATAGGGAACTTTTTTCCCTATAACATCTGAAGAGACCTCATAATAGAGATTCATCTTATTCGCATCTGTTAGAGGCAATAATACCTTATACCACAAAAGAAACTGGCTCATAGACGAGTGTTGTCTATGAGCCAGCTTTTTTAGGGGTATGGATTATTGTCAGTCGGCGATGAGGAGGAAATAGTTTTTCTTGCCGCGCTGGGCGAGGAGGTATTTCCCGTTAAGTAGTTCGTCGGCCGTTATGACGGCGTTTATGTCGGTCAGCTTCCTCTTGTTGAGGCTGACGCCCCCTTGCTGCACCATCTTGCGGGCCTCTCCCTTGGAGGGGAATACGGAAGTCTTGGCAGCAAGCAGGTCGAGCACGGGTATTCCGGATTCCAGCTCGGCCTTAGAGACATTGAATGTCGGCACGCCCTCAAAGATTTCAAGCAGCGTCTTCTCGTCGAGGTTGCGCAGAGCCTCGTCGGCCTTGTTGCTGAAAAGAATCTGACTCGCCTCTACGGCAGCGTTATAGTCTGCCTCACTGTGCACCATAGTCGTGACCTCCTTGGCCAGACGCTTCTGCATCGGGCGTGCCCCAGGGTCTTTCTCGTGCTCCTCGAGCAGAGCCTCGATCTCCTCCTTAGTGAGGGAGGTGAAGATTTTCAGATACTTCTCAGCGTCGCTGTCGCTTACATTGACCCAGAACTGATAGAACTTGTAGGGACTCGTATAGTTGGGATCGAGCCAGACGTTGCCGCTCTCCGTCTTTCCGAACTTACCGCCGTCGGCCTTCGTAATCAAGGGGCAAGTCAGGGCATAAGCCTCTCCTCCGAGTTTGCGGCGGATAAGCTCAGATCCTGTCGTGATGTTGCCCCACTGGTCGCTACCGCCGAGCTGAAGCTTGCAATCCTTCTCCTGATAGAGATGAAGGAAGTCGTTGCCCTGAAGGAGCTGATACGTAAACTCCGTGAAGCTCAGGCCGTCGCGGGCCTCGCCATTGAGACGCTTCTGCACGGAATCTTTGGCCATCATATAGTTGACCGTGATATGCTTTCCTATTTCGCGAGAGAAATCAAGGAAGCTTACGTCTTTCATCCAGTCGTAGTTGTTGACCAGCTCGGCCCGATTGGGGGCGTCGCTGTCGAAATCCAGGAATTTTGCGAGCTGCTTCTTGATTGCCTCCTGATTGTGGCGCAACGTAGCCTCGTCGAGGAGATTTCTCTCCGCACTTTTTCCCGAGGGGTCGCCGATCATTCCGGTGGCTCCGCCGATGAGAGCGAGGGGCTTATGTCCGCAACGCTGGAAATGGCGGAGCATCATGACTCCGCAAAGATGGCCGATGTGAAGACTGTCGGCGGTCGGGTCGATTCCGAGGTAGGCCGTCGTCATCCCTTTCTTCAGCAATTCATCCGTGCCCGGCATCATCGTATGGATCATGCCACGCCAGGTAAGTTCTTCTATAAAATCCATTTTATCTATTGTTTTATTAGTTTCTAATTATCTCTTAGCTGCTTGCATTATCTTTCCTTTAGATACTGCATGACGGTTTCCCCGACAGCTCCCAAGGTTTTGGCCGAGATTCCCTCCATGTTGTCGGCCACGGTGTGCCAGCGCGGATTAAAGCCGGAGGGGCGGTCGGGGTTGTATTCAATGATGTCGATGGTGGGGATTCCGTGTTCTATAAGTTGCACATGGTCATCGGTCACGGCACCTCCCATACGGTTGGGGAACATTCCGCCGTGGCCTCTTTGGGCGGCAATCGCCCAAATCTTCTGAGCCAAAGCCGGGGCTGCCTTCTCAGAGAAATATTCCCGGCAGAAGATAGCGTCCTTCCCGCCGACCATGTCGAGCAAGATGGCCTCGTCGGGCATATATCCCTCCACCGGGGGATTCTCCACGAAATGACGGGCTCCAAGGGCCCAGGAATCCTCATCCCCATCCGTTCCCCAGTCTTCAGCATCGACAAAGAGAATGTCAACTCCCTTTCCGCCGGAATCCTTTCCGAGCTGACGGGCAATCTCAAGGAGCACACCGACGCCGCTCGCGCCGTCGTTGGCCCCATCGACAGGTTTGTCGTGGTTGGCGGGATCGGGATCCTCATCCGCCCAAGGGCGGCAGTCCCAATGAGCGAGAAGCAGGATTCTGCCCTTTGCCTGAGGATTAAACCGGGCGAAAAAATTGCGCGCCTGCAGGTCGGTGCCGTCGAAAGCTTTCAGCACAGCCCGTTGCTCCGTCACGTCGGCGCCATGTCTTCGGAGTTCGGAAGCGAGCCAGTCGCCACAGAGGCGATGCGCCTCCGTGTTGGGCACACGCGGACCGAAAGCCACCTGCCTGTCGACGTAGGCATAGGCGCTGTCGGCATCGAAAGCCACCTCCACCGAGGGCTGCGTTATCTCAGCGGCGGCAGTCTGCGTGGCCTTCTTTCCGCCACATCCGGCCAAGGCCAGAGCCGCCATTATTATCAGTAGTGTCTTTTGCATTTCGCAAAATTACTGATTTTTCGCCAAACTACCGCTAATCTTCAGGCAAAATACCCTCTACTTCGTCCTTAAGCTGCGAAGGGGTCATCATTTTGACCTTGTCTTCGTAGATTTTCCCCTGCTGATAAAGCTTATAGACAGCCTGATGTGAGGCCGCTATGAAACCCGGGACACCATACCGGAAGCCGCCACGGATGAAATAGGCATTTAGGAAACGTGCGAGGGGCTTGACTGTCAGGGAAAGGAGCGTCACCCTGCCGTTGCCCTCCTTGGCCACCTCTGCCGTGGTGGCGTCGTTAAGACGCTCCAGCATCCCGCTAAGGGGCATAGGGATATGTATCAGCGCAAGACCCATCTTGTTGGAGGGGATTTTCCCGAGCCTGCCCTCCACGAGGGGACAGGAATTGACATAAGGGGGCCAATCGACCAGGTCTTTACGGAAGAAACGCAGCTGATAGTCGGGATACGTGGCTCGGCGGAAACGGTCCATTATGAAATTCCGGCGGGGGATGTATAGGCCGTTGGCCGGACGCTTTCCGTTGATATAATGATATAGATGCCTTCTGAGGGCAGCCGGGACGAGCTCGTCGGCATCCACGACAAGCACCCATTCACTGCGGGCCTGCAAGATGGCAAAGTTTCTCGCCGGCTCGCAACAAGTATGCTCACCGCGATCGAAACTGACGACCCTTGCGCCATGTCTTCGCGCGATTTCCACGGTCTGGTCGGTAGAATCCATGTCGCAGACAACTATTTCGTCGAAATCCTTGACCGCATCAAGCACCTTGTCGAGATGGGCAGAGGCATTATACGTATTGATAACTACTGAAATAGACATTCCTCAAAAAAAATTTTGCGAAGGCTCCGCCTTCCGGTTGCTTTTCATAGGTAATGCCAAGCAAAAGAATGGCACTACCCTTTCATTTGGCAAATTTAACATTTATTTTTTGATTTCAAATCATTTTTTTGCTTTCTTTGAAAAAAATTATCAAATTTGTAATGATTCCTTCACTTTCTTTCATAAAAGAGGCGTTTTCACGTTTCAACATATCTATTTTCAATTCGGAGCTTCCGACTCCGAAGTTCGCGCTGACGAAAGCCCGCACGTTTCGCGGTAAGCTGGTCTACAGCTGGAAATCGCGCCTGGGCAGGCGCGTGTATTCCGACTTCGAGATCAGGCTTAGCATCTCCTTCGACCTGCGGCAAGAGGAATGGGAGGATGTCGTCATCCACGAGATGATCCATTACTACATAACCTACAAGCGTCTGAAAGACACGTCGTCGCACGGGCCGCTGTTCCGAAAGATGATGCATGCGATCAACACTACGCATGGCCGCAACATAAGCATTTCGACCCGGTCGACAGACGAACAGCGCGAGCCCGACCGCCAGGTACGCGCCCATTATCTTTGTCTTGGCCGACTGTCGGACGGAAGGCTCGGCGTGGCCCCCGTAGCCAAGACGCGCCTGCATGAGCTTTGGGAGCGGATGCCGACGATTCCGGGGGTTGAAGCCGTAAAATGGGTCGGGGCCATCGACCCTTGGTTCAATCGATTTCCAAGGGTAATGACCCCGAAGCTTTATCTGTCGTCAGACGAGGAGGCTCTGCCCCACCTTAAAGGAGGGGTGATACTTGAGAAGAGCGGCAACGTGATCCGTCCCGCCGGCCGCCGCTTCGCTCCGGAGGAGCTGTTGCCATAATACGGCCAAGGGCCGTATTATGGATTTAGGGTTGAGAGGTCGATTTTCACTATTCCGGGAACGGGGATATCGTTCTTTAGGAACATCGACATGTAGATGGGAGCGTATGTGAGCCTCCCTTCCGTCTGCATGTTGCAATTGCCGAAGATGATGCCTTCTTCAATCTCATATTCCCTGCACTGCAGGATATTGTCCATCGCACGGTGGCGCGTATAGTCTTTTCCTGATTTTATCTCCACAGGAACAACCTTTCCATTGACACTGACCACAAAATCCACCTCCCCCTGCTTCTTGCTATTGAAATAATAAGGAGTCACACTATTGGCAATCAGCTCCTGCGCCACGGCATTCTCATATACGGCTCCAATATTGATGGAATTATCGCCGGAGAGGATGCGGGCCTGTATTCCATCGGCATATTGCGAGGCAAGAAGTCCGACATCGTTAAGAAAAAGCTTAAACAGATTCCTGAGTTCCGACAACTTCAAAGGGGCTTTCGGTTGCTTAAGATTATAAACAGGAATCGCCACACCCGCATCTTTGAGCCATAAGAAGCTTTGCTTATATCGCTCATATTTAGCATTCTTATTGAGTTCCTTCAGGATAAACCGCTTGTTCTTGGCATCAAGTTCTGAAGGGATTATGTCAAAAATCTCCTTTATTTTCAGCTTTTCATCAGACGCTGCATACTTGGAAATGTCTGCACGATACAACGAAACAATGTCGGCCTGCTCACGAATGACATCCCGGATATTGTTGGTCTCAACATACTTCGCCACCGCAGCAGGCATACCTCCCACGAGAAGATAAAGCCTAAAAAGCTCCAACAACTTTCCGTGGATCATACCGTCGACAGCCCTCCTCGATTGCCAGCATTCCCCCAGCCTGCCAATGACTGCGTCCGAAATGCCTACATTCTTTATGAATTCCCTGAAAGACAACGGGAATACCTCCTTGATACCGATATATCCCACGGGATAGGATTTAATATCTTTCAACTCCACTCCCAAAAGGCTTCCACTAAGGATAAAACGATATTTCCCATCATCAACGAGAAATTTTATGGAAGTCATGATTGATTCGCATTCCTGAATTTCGTCCAAGAAAATCATAGTCTTTCCGGGAATAAGCTGTTTATCCGTCAGGACAGAAATACGCAAATATATATCCTCCGGACTGCTTACATCTTTAAACAAACCTACGGCCTCGGGATTTTCTATAAAATTAATTTCGATAAAGCTCTCGAAACTTTTTCCGAAGTTGCGTGCGGAATAAGTTTTGCCGGTCTGGCGAGCACCCGTTAGCAGCAATGCGTTGCGGGAGCTTGAATAGTATGATTCTATGTATTCGGTGAGGTCTCTATATAGCATATTTCTCTATTTCAATGTATTATCAGCAAAAGCAGCAGAAAAATCAATGGTTCCTGCCATTTTTCCATACAAAAATAGGCTATTTTTGCCACTTTTCCAACAAGAAAAGCGGCAAATAAGCCGCTTTTCCATAATTATAATTTCCGTTCATAGAAAAAAAATCAGGGAGACCCCGGAGCTTGGCCGGCGCACGGTAATGCCATCCGGCGGGTGCTTGGATCGGGCGGCGCAGACCGGGAGCCTGCACCACATAGGAAGAGAAGTCAGCTGACGCTGCTGCCGGGGCGGACAGGGCCGGTGGGGCCTACCACAACGAGGCGGCCGTCGGCATCCTGGGCACTCAGTATCATTCCTTGACTCTCAACCCCTTTGAGCTTGCGAGGAGCGAAGTTGGCTATGAAGCATATCTCCTTGCCTATCAACTCTTCGGGAGCGTAGAACTTGGCTATGCCGCTGACAATCGTGCGGCCTCCCATGCCGTCGTCAATCTTGAATTTCAAGAGTTTGTCGGCCTTGGGTACTTTCTCGCATTCCACTACCTTTCCGACGCGTATGTCGAGCTTCTCAAACGTCGGGAAATCCACCTCGGCCTTCACTTCGTCGGGTTTCCACTGCTCAAGCAGATTCTTTTCCTTCGCGTCCTTTAGCTTCTGCACCTGAGCCTCCACAACGCTGTCGTCGACCTTCTCGAAGAGCAATTCCGGCTTGCCGATCTCCTCGCCGTCGGCCACGAGGTCGAAGCGTCCGGCCATATCCCACTTAATCTCCTTCATGCGAAGCTGCTCAGCAAGTTTTGCCGCCATGAAGGGGGTGAACGGCTCGAACACCACCGCAAGGTTGGCGCATATCTGGAGGGCAACGTTGAGAATAGTTGCGGTGCGCACGGGGTCGGTCTTTATCAGCTTCCAGGGCTCGGAATCGGCAAGGTATTTGTTGCCGATACGGGCAATGTTCATCGCATCCTTAAGACCTTCGCGGAACTTGAAGTTGTCGAGATTCTCGCCAAGGGCCTTCACAGACTGCCTCACCTCCTCCATCGCCGTCTTGTCGGCCTCGGTCAGTTCTCCGGCCACGGGGACAGTGCCGCCGTAGTATTTATGGACAAGCACGGTGGCGCGGTTGACAAAATTGCCGAGGATTGCCACCAGCTCATTGTTGTTGCGGTTTTGGAAATCTTTCCAAGTGAAGTTGTTGTCTTTGGTTTCGGGGGCATTGGCGGTCAGGACATAGCGCAGCACGTCTTGCTTGCCGGGAAGTTCGCGGAGATACTCGTGGAGCCATACGGCCCAATTGCGCGACGTGGAAATCTTGTCGTCCTCAAGATTGAGGAATTCGTTGGCCGGCACGTTGTCCGGGAGATTGTAGCCGCCGTGGGCCATCAGCATAGCCGGGAAGACGATGCAATGGAAGACGATGTTGTCCTTTCCGATGAAATGGAGCATACGCGTCTCTGGGTCTTTCCACCATTTTTCCCATTCGTCGCCTGCGGCGTCGATGGTGTTGGAAATATAGCCGATCGGAGCGTCAAACCAGACGTAGAGCACTTTCCCTTCGGCACCCTCCACAGGCACGGGGATGCCCCATTTCAGGTCGCGGCTGACGGCACGGGGCTGAAGCCCCATATCAAGCCAGGATTTGCACTGGCCGTAGACGTTGGGACGCCATTCCTTATGGTCTTCGAGAATCCATTTGCGGAGTGTCGGTTCCCATTTGTCGAGAGGAAGATACCAGTGGGAGGTCTCGCGCATCACCGGCGTGCTGCCCGACAGGGCCGATTTGGGATTGATGAGGTCGGTGGCGCTGAGCGACGTGCCGCATGCCTCGCATTGGTCGCCGTAGGCATGTTCGTTGCCGCAGTGAGGGCACGTGCCTGTCACGTAGCGGTCGGCGAGGAATTCGCCGGCCTCCTCGTCATAGAGCTGCATTGAGGTCTTCTCGACGAATTCCCCTTTGTCGTAGAGGGTGCGGAAGAAGTCGGAGGCGGTCTTGCGATGGGTGTCGGAGGTGGTGCGTCCGTAGACGTCGAATGAGATGCCGAGCTCCTGGAAGGAGTCTTTGATTATCTTGTGGTAGCGGTCGACGATATCCTGTGGGGTCACTCCCTCCTTGCGGGCCTTGATCGTGATAGGCACTCCGTGCTCGTCACTGCCGCCGACAAACATCACGTCTTCCCCTTTCAGGCGGAGATAGCGGGCGTAGATGTCGGCCGGGACGTATACTCCTGCGAGGTGGCCGATATGCACCGGCCCGTTGGCGTAAGGCAACGCCGACGTTATCAATGTGCGTTTGAATTTCTTATCCATGTATAAGGTTCTTTTTTCAGTTGTCTGTGTTATTTCCATTTATAGGATGCAAAATTACACAATCCTTTCCTCATAACCAAATTACAAGTGAGATGAACATCAACAGTGCACCGTAAATTCAATGCCCTATAGACAAATTGCGCAACATCTTATTTCTCATCTATTTACGACTGCAAAGATAATAAAGATGTAGTTTCCGACAAATCTTTTTGGTCAATTTATGTCATTTCCGACAAATCTTTTCAGCCTATTTATGTCGTTTCCGACAAATCTTTCTGATTTTTCGTACAGCCTCAAAAAAGAATATGAGCAGTTATATGTATTTAATTATTTTTAACTAATGTTAAAGACTTTGTTTCTCAGAAATTATTTACAAACATTTATTAAATTTGCAAACGATCAATATCTCAATAATGAAAAAAGTAATTTTATCCTCACTTGTAATTCTTCTTACCGGATGCATCTCAGAAAATGATGACATGCAGCCGAGATACTCCTCTTCTATTCAGACGATCGAAGAAGCTTTGAATACATACATAAATGTTACAAAAAATAAGGGAACTCGATCGGAAGAAAAGGCTTATACATTGAACCCTTATGTAATAGAAGACGATACAGTCATGTATGTTTCACAGTATTTGGCAACAATGCCGAATGCCATGCCAGCATATGGAGTCCTAATCTGACGCATATCGACATAACAATCAATAAAAACAGAAATTTATTCATCAATAATAACACATCACTTTATGAGGGGAACTAAACATATCGTTTACATGGCTTTCATGTTATTGTTGTTGCTGACGGCTTGTGATAATGACATCGATATTTCAGATCGGAAGCCATGGAATAATGTCAAAGAGAGAAAAAATATCAATTCTAGGTTGGCTGTAAAGATCAGCGACAATGAGTATCAAGCATACTATGAATGGTATGTGTCGAATATATTTAGAAGGGTGCCGGACTCTGATTTTCAGCTTACTATCATAACGAATCGGGAAGGTTATAAGAAATGTTTCACGGAAAGTGAATCTGTCGATCCTAATGCAAGGCATATAGGCTTTGAAGGCTCAGACATGGTGTTTTCTCCTGTAGGATTCGTAGACCGATGGATTTGTTATGGACTTACCTGGTTTTTTGGAGATTATGAAGATTATTTGAATGACAATTATCTTTTGAGGATAAAGTATAATTTTGATATTGAAACCCTTGAATTCATGCCCGCTGATTCAGGATTCGATGCGGCTTCATGCTACCGCCTTATGGCCATTAATGGGCGCTCAATCAAGATCCAATACGCAAACTCTCGCAGATGGAAGTCCAACAATCATATTGAGGAGAACTGCTTTACGGTTGTGAAAAAAAAGGAGTTCTACAAGGATAAGAAGGTTTTTGACAGTAGAGAAGACCTCATAGACGAGCTTGTCAAGATACTGAAGGAAAAGGCGGGTGACGAATTCGATGAGATGGCGAATGAATGGAAAAGTGTCTGACTGAGTGATAAGAAGATAAAATTACAGATTATGAACAGGAAAGACAATATAGACGAAGCAGCCGACCCTCGGCGCTGGACTACGCTGAAGAGCGAGATTATAGTGTCGCGTCCGCCGTGGCTGCGGGTCAGGCATGACGAGGTGCGCCTTCCCGACGGAAGGGTGAACCCCGAATTTTACGTGCTCGAATACCCCGACTGGGTGAACGTAATCGCCATAACCGAAGACGGGCATTTCGTCATGGAGCTGCAATACCGCTACGGACTCGACCGCACCTGCTACGAGCTGCCGGCCGGTGTGATGGAGAAGGGGGAAACCCCGGAGGAGGCGGCACGCCGTGAACTGGAGGAGGAGACCGGCTACACCGGCGGCAAATGGATCCATCTGATGAGCGCCTCCGGCAACGCCAGCACTACCGACAACCTCACCCACAGCTTCCTTGCCGTAGGCGTCAAACCCAACGGCAAGCGCCACCTCGACAAGACCGAAGACCTCGACGTGGAACTGCTGACGCGCGAACAGGTCTACCGTCTTCTCCTCGACGACAAGATAAAACAAAGCCAGATGGCAGCGCCCCTCTGGCGATATTTCGCCATCAACAGGGAATAACATCCCCAATACGACACTCCCTATGAATGTCTTATACGACAGCCATACATTCTCAGAGCAAACGTTTGGAGGAATCTCCAGATATTTTGTCGAGCTAATGCGTAATCTTCCGGAAAGATGGGACTATTCCTTACCTATCTATGCCAGCGAGAACGACTATCTTAAGCTCCTTCTCTCCCCTCCGCGCACCATATCCCTGAAAAACTTTCCGGAACATCGTAAACTCTACTACATCATCAACGGACTCGCCGACAAGACAGCCCTGAAAAAAGGTCATTACGACGTGTTTCATCCGACAGGGTTCAAGCCATATTTTATCGGTCGAGTCAAATCTCCGGTCGTTGTGACTGTCCACGACATGATTTACCATTACGGATTGAATCCCGGGAAGCATACATCCGAGATAATGGCTGATATGGAAGCCACAACCCGTGCCGCCGACCGCATAATCGCCATCAGCGAAGCCACCAAGCAAGCCATCGTCAGATTTTATGGCATCGACGAATCACGCATAGACGTAATCCACCACGGATTCAACCCAGTCATCCTCCCCCAACCTCGACCCGGGTTTCTTCCCGAGAGATATATCCTGTTCATAGGACACAGAGGTGGCTATAAGAATTTTGAAGTGCTTCTAAACGCATTCTCCATCATCTCACAGTCGGACAAATCGCTTAATCTTGTCTGCACCGGACGTCCTTTCAGCAAAGCTGAGTTGCGGAGAATAGCTGAATTAGGTCTGTCAGGAAAATGCATGTGCCGCTTTTTCCCTTCGGAAGATATGCCGTCGCTCTATGCTAACGCAGAATGCTTCATCTTCCCTTCAAAGATGGAGGGATTCGGGATGCCCGTCCTCGAAGCCTTCTCCTCAGAATGCCCGGTGATTCTCAGCGATGCAAGCTGTTTCCCGGAAATCGCAGGTTCTGGCGGAATATATTTCAATCCCGACGACGCCGAGGATCTTGCCACCAAAATCAACGAAACCATCGGCGACCCTAATTTCAGGAAAGAAAAGATTTCGGCCGGGAAACAGGAGCTAAAACGATTTTCATGGAAGAAAACCGCCCAAAAGACCACCGAGACATATATTAAAGCCATACGACAAAAAAACGAGACCACAAATGAATCATGAACCAAAGGATAGCGTCATACTAAGTGTCGTGACAGTCACGCGAAATGCCGCCCCACTATTACGTCGGACAATCGCCAGCGTTGCGGCACAAAAGAGCAGTAATCTGGAATACATCGTTGTGGATGGAGCATCCACCGACAACAGCGTGGGGATAATAAAAGAATCTCCTGTAGTCGGCAAATACGTCTCGGAACCCGACAAAGGCATCTACGACGCGATGAACAAAGGGGCACGTATGGCATCAGGAGAATGGATACTATTCATGAACGCCGGCGACACATTCGCTTCCCCGGACGTAGCAGAAAGACTTATGGAGGAAGCAACCAAGTTTCCTTCTTCAGACGTTGTTTATGGGGATGTCATCAGGGCATCCGAAGAGAATAAGGAGGGAATCGTAAAACGTGCGTCAGACAATCTGAAAGGCCATAGGCTCGCGTTCTGCCATCAAAGCGTCATGTGTCGCAGGGAATTGCTGCTAAGACATCCATTCGACATATCCCACAAATATTCCGCTGACTTCAAATTCTTCAAGACCATCCAAAAGAACGGCCTGAAGTTCCGTCACGTCAGTTTCCCTGTTGCAAGATTCGACACGTCGGGCATATCCACGCGCAATCGCTCCAAAGGGCTTGCAGACAACATGAAAGTCGTGGCAGAAGTAGATGGTGTTTTCAGAGGATTCCTATCTATACTTCATCTCGTTCCAACCTACTTGATCTGTCGGCTTAAAGGGAAATAGACCTTAAGCGCGTATTCTTAGTGTTTCAGATAGCTATACCCTATTCGATTCCGTTTATTCCCGTTTAAAGGATTTGAGTGCGATTTTTTCAGGTTTCTTTGGAGAATTGGATTGAAGATATTATCTTTGCATCAAATAATATCAAAATAATATCATCCATGAAAATTCAGGTTAACAACAAGGAGATTCCTTACGAGGGAAAAATCTTTAACGGATTCTGGTGGAGCTTGACGAGGAGCGGAAGGCCACGATGGTCGGCAACTTGCTTGTAGTGCTCTGCGCCGACGAGCCGGCGCAGCCCGTATTGAACACCGGCTCGCTTTATCAATTACAATCAATAGCTGAAATCATAGATGGCTAAACAGCAAAACAAAGGATTCCTGCTGCGGCTCGACCCTACGACCATGGAACTCGTGGAGCGTTGGGCCGCGCAGGAATTCCGTTCGGTCAATGGCCAGATCCAATGGATAATAGCCGAATCTCTCCGGCGTCATGGCAGAATCCCCGGCAAGCATCAGGAAAAAGCCACACTGCAGGATTCCGATGCCTCTGACGAATCAAATTCCTGAAATTTCATTTCGCACAAAAAAAATTGTAGATTCCAAAACGAAGTGCAACGTTATGGAGCCTAAATGATGTAGATTCA
>ERZ778504.191-NODE-191-length-67497-cov-7.668634_pt1 | contig 67497 bp, 58 predicted proteins | sample MGYA00510046_ERZ778504 | MGnify/ENA primary metagenome ERZ778504 (study PRJEB29527, sample SAMN07138964) | mouse gut metagenome | material: feces | host: mouse | place: China:Nanjing | collected 2016-01-25 ...
CCAATATCAGCACATGCCTGCTCTGCCTTTTTCTTTACATCATCCTCTATACGCAGACTAATTTGAGCCATTATACCACCTCTTTCTCTATGATGATATTAGTATATCCCATATTACAGCATTTGTAAAGCATTTTGCTATACACGTTCTTAATATTTATAGGATGCAAGGGTGCAATTTAACTATTTTTCCTTTTTCCAGACGTTCCTGTTCTATTTCATAATAATCACCTATATATCAACAACTTCTTTGTTTATCTTCGCCCATAATTTCACCTTACCATTTACAGTCACACAAAATTAAATCTATAACTCCCGATACATAGGGTGCTAATTCATATTCATTGAATACAATATGTATCTCTCCATCTAAGATATAAAAAACAATATTTTCAATATCCTTTATATCTGCCTTTTCCTCATAGTATTTTCCACCCTCGCTTTCAAGAGGCTTTTTTTATAGACTCTAAGTACTCTTTGCACTGTTGGCAGCTTTGTATATGCTCACAAGTGGCACAAGGATATTGACCGCACTGCAGCGATGATGTGCCACATACAGATGTCCCTGCTGGGATGTCCTGCCATTGTAGTCATTGGAGACAGTCTGACAAAGCCATTCTCAAATTCAGGTAATAAAACATGGTATATCCTGTTTTATTACTTGAACCAGTGACGTTTTGCATCGAAAAAGAATGAAGATAAACAAGAATACAGTGGTGATATTACGGCAAATGGAATGATTACAGTTATTCATGACAATCCGAATGAAAATGTCAAACTGTTGGAAAGTGCAGACGGACAGCTGTTGATGCGTATGAAACAGATATCATAAAATAGCAGAGAAATTAAAAAAATTACGGTATAAAATCCTAAAGCAAAAACAAACGAAAAGAGTATAGCGGTTGGCTCTGCTTATATTTTTTATATAGCGGATAACAACGTTCCACCGGATATTGACAGTGAATTTTAAAAACGATACAATAAAAATATGAAATGAACAGGCAAAAGACGAAATCAGACATTTACAGGAGAAGTAAAACATGGATTACGATAAACTGACATTCACTAACCCAGAGCGATCTTACAAAGAAACTGTATGAAGAAGTTGAAAAAGCAAGGGAAAACAAAGAATGGAGGCGTAAGTACATGGCATGGATATCAGAACTTGAAGAATCAAAAAAGGAAGCTAGAGAAGCGGAGCGGGAGGAAACGGCAATCCGTATGTTGAAGGACAATATGCCGATATCGAAAATCATACTATATTCAAGGCTTCCAGAGTCCCGTATACTGGAATTGCAACAAAACCTGGCAGAAAAATAACACATCACACATTCCTTAAAATTCATATGAATGCGTTTCATACTTAATATTTGTCGTACTAAAAATATGGATTTTAAAAGTGAGAAAATGAGATTTTAAAGGAGTCCATATGGAATTTAACAGACAGACCGCCGAACAGGCTCTGACAAAAGCATCAGAATCCAATCCGGGAGCATGGACAGACCATTCCCGCTATGTGGCCGAAGCATGCCGCAATATCGCGCTGCACTGTGAAGGTCTATGCGCCGAACAGGCTTATCTTTACGGACTGTTACACGATATCGGGCGCTACGCCGGCGTGAGTTCAGAGAGGCATCTGATAGACGGTTACCGCTACTGCATGGAACGCGGTTGGGAAAAAGCGGCGCAGATCTGTATCTCCCACGCGTTCATGATACAGGATATCGAAACCTCGATCGGAACATTTGACGTCAATGAGGAAGATTACCAGTTCATGAAAAAGTTCGTCGCAAATGCGGTCTACGATGATTATGACCGCCTGGTACAGCTATGCGACTCGCTGGCGCTGCCGACGGGATTCTGCCTCCTGGAAAAGAGATTTGTGGACGTGACGATACGGTACGGCGTTCACCCCGCGACAATAGACCGATGGAAAAAAATCTTAGAGATTAAAGAACTGTTTGAAAGCAAGACCGGCTGCTGCATCTACACCCTGCTTCCGGGCATTGTCGAGAACAGCTTTAGATAAAGATCTATAGATCAGTCCCCGCCAAGCCACTTCACATACTCCGATATCACATCGCTCGTCTTGCTCAGATAGATGCACTCCTTGGCGAGCGTGATATCGTCCGTGATGATATTATCCACATTGAGGCCGATCATGCGGTTGATGCTCTCCTGTGTGTTTACCGTCCAGGCATAGATCTCCTTCCCCGCATTGTGGACATCCGAGACAAGACGCTCCGTGACGCTGGACGCTTCCACACTGAAATGATCCGCCGCCGAAAGCCTGTTGATATCCCCGTAGGCAAGACTCATGACATACACTGTCTCGATCCGGCCGCTATAATATTTCACTTTCTCCAGCACATCGTAGACCTGCGACGTGACCACGCACTGATCCCAGAACCGCTCCGCCTCTATGATCCCTGCCACCTGTTTTTCAAATTCATGCTCGTATCCTGTCGGCTTAATCTCGATATTCAGCCGAATATCATTCTTTTTTGCAAAATCGATCACCTCCGTCAGCAGCGGAACCCGCTCGCCCGCATAAGCACTGTCCAAAAAGCTTCCCACATCAAGCTGTCTGATCTCGTCATACGCCATCTCCCATGTATTGCGGTCAACCCCCGCAGTGCGCCGGAAATTTATGTCGTGCATCACAAAGATCTGCCCATCCTTACTCTGCTGAATGTCCAGCTCGATCCAGTCTGCCCCAAGCGCCTTTGCCCCCTCAAAAGCCGCCATCGTGTTCTCCGGATAAAGCACCGAAGCCCCGCGGTGCGCCGTCACCTCCATCGTGCGGACAAACTCGATCTGAATATCCACTTTATGATGATAGACACCGTACAGGTAAAAACAGCCGCACACCACCGATACGGCAAACAACGCGCCCTCCACAGCATACCGGACCTTTCTCCATCGGCTCGTCTCGTGAGATTCCGGCAAAGGGACATGAACCATCTCCTCCCGCTGATCCTCTTTATGTCCATAATACAGGATACTAATGCAGGCATAGCTGAGCGGCGTGCCAAGCGCAGACAGAACCAGCAGGGAGACAGCCAGGTAAACCCACACGACCGAAGCCGACACGATCCCAAACAGCTTTAATCTGGAGAACCGTCCGCCCAGAAGCGCCGCGATCCACACGCCTGCGATGACAAACACCACAAACAGCACAGAGACCCCAAGCTGTATCCCCAGCAGGGCAGCCAGATCCCCGATCCGTCTCCTGCTGCCAAGCCCCACGCTCCTCATCCGCGCTTCCTTAAAGCTGCAGCCCTCCAACGTAAAATAGTGAAATGCATACAGCCATCTCAACAGCAGGAATCCCAACGCCGCCATTGCGCAGACAAACAGAAGCAGCAGATGCCAGTTTCCCCTGATAAAGTCCATGATAAACTCCGGGACCGAGATGCTGCCCACAAAACCAGACGTCACCCCGATATTTAGAAACGGTATCAAAAATAAGACCACAAACGCGACCAGTATATTCTTTCTGTGAAAGACCCGGGCGGCATTGCGCACCGCAAACCGCGCAGTCTGCACCAGATCCGCCTTTTTCCCCTGATAAGACTGATCTAGCAGGAATATGACAGCCCCGATATCGATCATGGAATAGACCGCCATACAGACAAACAGCGCCAGCAGCGCCGCGATCGTGAGAGGATCCGTCAGGAAGGACAAAACATTCTCGATCGTCAGATATTCATACCCCGTCAGCCTCATGATCCCCTTAAAGATCCCCCAGAAAACCGGCGTAAAGATCGTCATGGACAACAATTTGTATAAAACCTCAAACTCCGTCATCGTCCGCCAATTTATCCAAAGCAGACGAAACACACTTTTCATCTTCCTCATAACCAGCCCTCATTATCATGCCCCAATGAACATTTCTTACTGCCGCACCGCATTGGGATAGATCCGCTCCATTCTGGCATCGCCAAAGTGCTCGTCCATCGACTGCTCCCACCCATGGACTGCCGCCTTCCCGTCAGCGCGCGTATCATACCGCACCAATGCCAGTATAGAAACGCAGATATTGAGCGCCATAAACACCATGAGCGCGCCCGTGAGCACCCATTTTGTCCGCCTCAGGACAACATCGATCACGCGCACCACCCTTGGGTACAATCCCTTGATCCACACGACCGCCGCGATCCCCCAGAAGAAACAGTAGAGCAGGTTGATCCGCCCTCCCAGATTAAACGGCATGGCGCTGTAATCCCAGAAAACCTTTCCAAAGACGATCTCCGTAAAGACGCTGCAGATGTATTCATAGGCGCCGCCCAGGAAAACGCCGACCCAGAAAATATAATGCTCCTGTTTATCCCTGTCCCGATACAGAAGCACCGTCACAAGGGCGATCGCAAGCCCCCAGACGACGCTGAAATCGCCCCATACCAGACTGCTGCGGCTCATCCATACACCGGACGTCATCCGGCAGAACAGCGTCTCCACGACATCCCCCGCAAACGCCCCAATCACAAACAGCCAGAATACCTGCACAAAACTGCATCTCTCCCCGGTCCTTTCCTGATCCTCGTCCCTCTCTGACAGGATCGAAGGATACGACCTGCCCATCCGCTTCTCGATATGTCCTGAAATATTCATGGCAAGCCGGAACGTCCACCTCTGCAGCGTGTGGTTCCATCCGAGCAGCCGCGGAAGCTTTTCCTCTATATGATAAACGGACATGAAGGAACCCATAAAGTCGATCAGACCGACCGCGGTGAGCCCCCATATGACCGCCTTCCCGACGATCGCGGGCAGACTGCGGTAGAACCCCAGCAGCATCCCGTTTCCATAGCGCACAGCCAGAAAGCCAAGCAATCCCCACAAAAGGGAGTACTGCAGGCAGATATACCCGTCAAAACTCCATCTCTTTCCAGTGTAATCCCACCATTTTTTCCGCTTCATCTGTTCCAGCATCTTACCGGCAAACCACTCCACAGCAGTCGCCACCACCATACTGCCCAGAAAGAGAAACAGCGCGTCATTCCTTAACTCCTGCAGGAAAACTGTCAGGATCACGCCCGTGAAGCCATAGACAAAACAGAACGGCCCCGACGCAAAACCGCGGTTCCTGAAATCCTTCATCCTGACAGTCGCAACCGCCGTCTCAGCAATCCACGCCAGAAACGAGTAGGCAAAAAAGATAACCGCGACTTCATAAAATATATGGTTCATTCCGCTCCCCTCCGCCCAAAGAAATTAAATCACAGTATATCACCTGCCGGCTGTCATATTCAAGAGACTTTCTTTAAAATATCCTTAAAAATCTCCTAAATAAATCTAATACTGATACCGCTTGCGGTATTTGAAGAACAGGAAGACCGACAGGGCAAGCGCCATCAGCTCCGCCGCCGGCGTCGCCAGCCAGATCCCGTTCACGCCAAGGATCAGCGGCAGCACTATCATTGTGATCAGCATGAACACGAATGACCTGGAAAATGCGAGCACAGCCGAGACGATCCCGTTGGACAGTGCAGTGAACATCCCGCTGGCAAAGATATTAAATCCGATAAAAAGCAGCGCGGCCGTGCAGATCCTGTTTCCCGTCACCGCCAGATCATAGACCGGATTGTCCGGGCGGGCAAACACCGACACCAGCGGCTTGGTGAGCATGAGCGATAACGCGACCGTGGCCACAGAGATCACTGCGATCACTTTCAGGCTCACAGCGACCAGCTTCTTTAGTTTCTCATGATTCTGTTCCCCATAATAAAAGCTCAGCATCGGCGCCACACCGTAGGAATATCCTGTGTAGAGCGAACTGGCAAACATCAGCACATACATGATGATCGTGACTGCCGCGACGCCGTCCTCCCCGATATAGCGGAGCATCGTCCAGTTGAACATCATCGTGATGATTCCCGTGACAAGGGCCGTCGCCATCTCCGAGCACCCGTTTGTCGCCGCACTCACAAGCACCCTGAACCGAAATGCCGGTCTGCGGAAATGCAGCAGATTCTTCCTCTGGCTGAACACAAACAGCCCCACGACCGCCGTCACAGAATACCCAAGCCCGGTCGCGACCGCCGCACCGCTGATGCCCATGCCAAAACAGGCGATGAACACATAATCGAGAACCATGTTCAGGACACCGCCCGCGACAGAACAGATCAAAGAAAGATCCGCCTTCTCGCTGGCGATCATATAGAGCGTAAAGTTGTTCATCAGCAGGATCGGAACGGTAAAGATCAGATACCGGCTCAGATACTCCACGCAGTACCCCTCCACATCAGCCGAGAGGTTCATGCCGGCAAATATGTGATCCATCGCCAGATACCCTGCCGCACACATGACGATTCCCACCAGGACATTCACCAGGATCAAAAAGGTAAAGTCCTCCCTCGCCTCATCCGTCCTGTGCTCCCCCATCTTCTTCATGATGACCGCGCTGCCGCCTGTAGCAAGCATGGTAGAGATCGCCGTGACAAGCTGAATGATGGGCGCTGTCAGATTGATCGCCGAGAGCGCGCTCGTACCGATCAAATTTGACACAAACAGACCGTCCACCATCGTGTAAAAAGACATAAACACTGTCATCGCGATCGTCGGCACCGCAAATTTCAGAATATTTTTCAGTGCTACAGGTTTTACATATACATTATTATTTTCCATATATTTCCCTCCAATCACCCCGACAGACTCCCGGAATCTCCTGATTCCGAAGATCCATCTCGTATTTTGTTCCTGTATATAGCATCATAGACCATACAGTAACTAGACGGTCAATAGTAATCGAGAAAAATTTATAAATATGAGCATTCAAAAAGGGGATTCCGACAATTCTTTATCGAAATCCCCTTCTCAGCACTTTTCACACAGAGAAACCGGAGCTGACCAGCCCATCCAGCTCACTGCACGCCTGCTCATAGCCCTGAAATACGATCCCCTTCATGCCAAGCGCCCTCGCAGTCTCCACGTTTTCCTCCCTGTCGTCGACAAAGACGCACTCGCCGGCAGCCAAGCCATACTCCGACAGCAGGTACTCATAGATATCGGCGTTCGGCTTGACCATTTTCACAAAGCCTGAGACCACTCTGCCGTCCACCCTGTCCAGGAACGGAAAGCACCCGCACTCCGTGTGAAGCGTAAACACATCCCTGGGATAATTGGACAGCAGATATACCTTTAACCCAGACGCCTTCAACTGCTCGATCCACGCTACCGCATACGCGTATGGCTCCACCAGCCTGCCGCGGTTGTCCCACACCAGATCGAACTCGTCGAGATGCTCTTTGTTATCCTCACGGAAGTGCGCCAGGATCTCAGCCTCCTCATAGATGCCGTGGTCAAGCTCCCCCCACCAGCGGCTGCCAAACACCGTCTTCGCGAAGATCGCTTGTGTCTCTGCCGGAAGCCCCAGCTCCTCCATCAGCACACGCCAGCGGAAATCCACAAGCACATTTCCAATGTCAAATATCACATTCTTTATCATAATTCCACACCGTTTTTCTGCAGGAGCGCCCGCGCACTCTCCACGGAATCCACGCCCGTCTTATTCTTGATCGGCGCAAATTCATGATCGCGCACCACCTCATAGGACAGACAATTCTCAAACATATGGATCATATCGAGCACCAGCAGTTCAAACTTATAACCATTCGGAGACTCTGGTTTTATCAATGCACCAGATCCGTTGATATAAGGAATCTTTTTCTCAACGACATGCACTGGCATCCTGTCGTTCATGATCTTCTCAAGCTGATCGACGCGGAACAGATAGTTTAAGATCACGCCAAAGTTGTAGGAGAGCTCACCGTTTGCCTCCCTGGAATTGATGATCTCGTCCGTCATCTCATAGTACTCAACGATCGACGGTCTGCCATCCTCTAAGCAGAGCACACCGATCTTCTCCTGCGGATCCGCTTTCCGCACCACCTTCGCGCCGCTGACACAGCCCGAATCGATCGTCGCGCCGACAAACACCGGATCGGCGATCCGCTGCAGCACATTGTCCACCGCAAAGATATTCAGCCACTCAACGCCTCTCGCCTTCACATCCTTAAGGACGCCCGTCACCGCCATCGAATAGAACCAGCCGCCGTTTCCGTTAGGCGAGAGCGACAGCGAATCCGCCGCTTCCATATAGAGCTTCCCGTCAAAATCGACAGAAGGCGCCATCTCCTGCTTAAAAAACTTCACAAAGTCCCTCGGATATCCGAAATAATCCTTCTCCTCAAAAAAGGCGATCGTCTCGTCGTTGTTCTTGTCGCTCGTCATGACATAGAGCGGCACAAAGCAGCCTGCCTTGTCCGTGACTTCCATCAGATTGCAGATCAGCCGCTCAAAAATATACATATCCTTCGTCAGACCGATATTGTACTTGCCCTTTGGTCCGTCAGAACCAAGGCGCGTTCCCTGTCCGCCCGCAAGCAGCACAGCGCCGACCCGGCCTGCCCTGACCGCATCCAGTCCTGCCGCCTCATACTTTGCCCTGTTTTTCTCGATCTCGGACACCTCCAGCGCCGACAGCGGCTCCAGTTTTCCCCGCTCCTGCGCAGTTTCCTCCTGTTTTGCCATATCAACGATCGACCAGTCGATCCTCTCCACCTGCGCGGCAAGTTTCTCCCTGCCCGCCCCGTCAAGCTTCTCATAAGCCTCTATGATGTGTTCCTGCCCATGTTCCCTCAATACACGAAAAAGTTCATCTTCCCTCATAGTCCACTGTTTCCTTTCCTCTACATTATGCTCCCGGACATCTGTCTCCCGAAAACCTGCACAAAATATATCCTGCATCACACGATCCGTCTCTTGCCAGCGGCATATCTGCCCTGTATAGAGTTAGAGTTGTGCATAAGTTAACAATACTACATATTATGTTTGATTGCAATTCCTTATTTTCGTCAAGTTCCTTACCGCACTATCTCCACATCCGTGATCATATCCTCCGAGACATTGAATTTGTAGATACTCCTCCTGCCCTCATGGCTGGTAACATAATAGGATCTATTGATCTCGTCAATATAATACGGCACACGCATGTCCGGAAAAAATCCTGTCACATTCTCATACAAACCCAACGAGAGCGACTGTAGATCAGGTGTTCGTATTATCTTTGCATTTCTGTGACTTAGTTTCTCATCGGTCGAAACTGTCATGTAGTAATAACTGCCAATTTTTTTCGCAAATGCCATCCCGGAGATCTCCGCAGGCACCGGATACTGATTCTTGACGCGCAGTGTCTCCTTATCCGCCACGATCATGTATCTGTTGTTTCCAGAAGGAAACAGTATCTCATCTCCTTCTATGCTGAAAGAGCGCACATAGAATCCATCAAGCTCATAAATATGCCGGATCTCCTTGATATACATATAATTATACTCAGGCAACCGCTGGATGATGTACATGTCACCTGTCACAGAACTCCACACAAAAAAGGATGCCGACACCGCATCATACTGTATGTAGTGCGGCCTTGTCCCCATATTATCAAACCGCTGTGTATTTTGAAAACGCCCATTGACGTACTCATAACAGAGCACCCTGTTGTTGTCCGTATCAGCGACGAGATACACCGTTCCATCGCTGGCAAGCGCATGTGGTTTGTTGAGGTTTCTGTCCATCACGCGCCATTCATTTAACGGTTTCCACAGGTCGGACGAATAGATCACTTGATCATTATATGTGTCCACGATGAAATAAAAACTACCCTGCTGCGTGACCTGCGCCGGCAAATTCAGCTTCCCGTAATGATTATACGGATTGGATCTGTAGACATCGCTCACCCCCAGCTGCCGGGCAGGGATATCATTCATCGGAATAATGACACTTGTGTCATCTGGTATGCCTGCGGTCTCATTTGTGGTTTCCTCCAGCTCCGCCGCGTGTGCATTGCTGACTGCAAGCATGCAACACACGCACACCATAGTAGCCATCACTGCTTTTTTCATCTGTTCTCCTCCTTTGGCACAAATCGGATGACGCCGATACTGCCAAGATATGCCGGCTCAAAGATATGCTGTCCGACTTTTTCTGTCAGTCTTCCGTCCCATCCGGCATGCAGGTGCCCGGCAAGCACTTCGACGACGGCCGTGTCATCTCTGTAAATATGGTCGAGAAAATCCGTTGTCACTTCATTTGGCACGTAATCCCCTCCGCCCCAATAGTAGATTTTGTTTCTGATCTCCATCGACCGGTCATACAGAGCCACCTCGTTCGTCTCATCGATTCTGGACGCATATGGGACATGTGTAGCAACAATTACCGGCTTTGACTCCGACGCAGCGCCTGCAAACATCCCATCCAGAATCTCGTACTGTTCCGGGAACATGTTCTTCGTCGAACGATTGACGCCCAGTATGACGAACTCTCCGAAATCGAGATACTTCATATTCAGGTCATCCCCATCCGCCATCTCCCCGTGCATTGTATACGCATCCGCCTCGGTAAAACCATCGCCGCCGTACCAAAAACCATAGTCATGATCCGCGCGGATATAGAGCACAGGCACCCTGCTATCCAACCGGCCAAACTCGGATCGTAACAATTCCATGTTGGAAGCACTGCAGTAATCAATCATATCTCCGCCAAAGATGATCCCGTCAAAATCTCCATAATTCAGAAAATCAATCACCTGCGGCAGTAGATCCTCCCCGTGCACACCGTCCGCCGTCTGGAAAAAATCGTACCGCACGCGGACCGCCTCCATATCCTCATCCAGAATGTCATCGGATATCTCGTGATCCGTCACCATGTGCAGGTCGCTCACCCACGCGACCGTATATGTTCCTGAGAGTCCCGGCACTTCCACGACAAGCTCCTCAACCCGAAATGGGTATGTCGGTTCCGGATAATCTGCCTCCTCCTTTGATGGTTCCTCCGCCGAAGCCGTCTCCGTGATTTCTTCCATCTCCGTGGAACTTTCCTGTTCCGTCTCCAACAGATCAACGGTCTCTCTGTCCTTCCTGTCTTGACGGATGCCCCATACCCAGGCAAAAGTCCCGACCGCCACAGTCAGGGCAAGCAGGGTCAACAGAGTGACTACGATATATTTTCCGCCCTTATTCTTTCTGTTTTTATTATTAATAATTTTTCTATTTTTTCGCCTCTTCATCATCCAACACAATTCCTACAGCTCATTTGACATATATTCCCGGAACGCTTCCCTGACCCATTGATAGTCCGGGTCTGTATAATAATAGTATATGAAATTTTTCATCTCCGCGTCACTCATGTAATCAAGATAATAGTCCATACTGCAATACGTATCATACCACGGACCAGCATTGGGATCACCGTACTCCTGTGCGAGATAGTAGATCAGAAGCGGGTTATACATCTCATTCTCGACCATCACTTCATACACATTCGCGATCCTGCTTCCCAGATCATCCATCTTTTCCAACTCACTGTCTGTGTAAAGTGTCAGCGCTGCCTCATACCGCAGCCGCAGCGGATCCTCCGGATCACTTCTGTCATACAGACCGGTCTCGTTAATTCCCTGCATTTTCGCCCACAGCTCACTCCTTGACACAACACCGTTGTTGCTGATCTCCATCTCGGCATAATAGTCAAAATTGGCAATCAAACGATCCTTATAACTGTTGCGGAAACTCTGGTTCAAAGACTCAAGCTTCTCAGAAGGAACGCCGATTCCGCAACCATGAAATTGCTCCACATACCCCAGAGATGTATCCAAGTCACCCGCAATCTGGTTATAGAGTGCAGCGCCTGGCTCCTGGCTGATACAATTGTTGATCCGCTCCGCCATCGCTGCCTCGTAATGGCTGAAAAGATCATACACCTGCTCCCCTAGATTATCCCTGTTGCCATACTGCACCGCAATATCCAGGTACCGTCCCAACGCACTGTCCATCTGCTCCACATCGCTGTAATCCGTCACGGTGCTACGGATCGCGTTTACCTGTTCCGCGATATCTCCTGCATGACTATCCGTCACCGCGTGTTCCACAGTCTGTACTATCACGCGCTCCTCTCCAATCTCATCCATAACAGGATCGTCATTGTCAAGGGAAGTCACATCAACGCTGTTGGCTGCCGTGTGATTCCTCTGATCCGCGTTCCCCGGCACAAGCGCTATACACACAATAATCAGAAGAATACCACAGACGGCCGCCGCACCGATCAGGATTGTCCTCTTCTGCGTGTCGGAGACCGTGACATTCGGATATCTGACTTCCGGATGCCCCGCCGGATGCGCTGTTTCTGTTACGGCCTCCGTACCGGAATCCGCAGATTGATTCCCATCCGGCACACTGTTTTCCTGACCGACGTACAGCGCCGCATGCAGGGCATCCATGCTCTGCAGCCTGTCTTCCGCGTACACTGCCATACCCTTACGGATGGCGGCCTCCTGACTGCCGCTGAGCCTGACGCCAAGCTCCCCTGGAGGCTTTAATGTATCCTGCCGCATGCGCTCCATGGATTCCGTCGGCGTCACGCCCGTAATACACTTATAAATCGTCGCCGTGAGCGCGTATACGTCCGACCACGGTCCCTGTTTTCCACGGCTTCTGTACTGTTCTTCTGGCGCATAGCCTGGCTTGAGCATGATGGAAAGGCTCTTTTCTGCAGTGCCGGCAAATTCCCTCGCCGCACCGAAATCCAGAAGTTTCATACCTCCATATTTCGTTATCATGATATTGTCGGGACTGATGTCCCTGTGGATCATACCTGTATCATGCACTTTAGACAGGGACCGTATAACGGGTTCCATCATCTCCAGTGTCCTGTCTACAGGAATCTTTCCGCCATTCTGCTTCAGATACTGTTTTAACGTGACTCCGTCAATGTATTCCATAACAATATACGCGGTATTGTTCTCATTAAAAAAGTCCCGCACCTCGACGATACCGTTCAGATTTGAAAACTTTGCAAGATTTTTTGCCTCGTTGATGAAACCCTCACGCCATCTGTTGACATCCGCCTCATTTTTTCCCGCGTACATCGATACCTTTGTGGAATGATTCGATTCCCTTGTCACAAATCCGTTCGGATAGAATTCTTTGATCGCCACAATGATCTCGAGATTCAGATCGATGCCAATATAGGAGATACCAAAGCCGCCCTCGCCGATCACCTTTCCCACCAGATACTTTCCCGCGAGGATAGAAAACGGCTGCAGCTGGTGAGGTTCCGCCGCCATATGACTGAGATCATAACCACAGCGGGGGCAGACGCCCACGCCCTGACTGCCTTCAAGCTCGTGCATACATCCCGGACACAATTTATTAATATCCATACTATTCCTCCATATCCAATCATCTATTTCAATCTGTCCAGATACCGCTCCACACACTCCCAGACAACATATTCCGGCTTTATGGAAGCGAGGATGAACCCGGCCTCCGTCGCCTCGTGATAGTCATAACCATAATCCGCAATCATCCTGTGGATGACACCACCTCTCATATAATACGCAGTCTCAATATTGATAAACTCACTGAAGGAATCACCCACGAGCATGATGGAAGACTTCACTTTCTCCGTCTCATCCACAGCCTGTCCGGGATAGAAATAGACTGTGTCCGTATACCTGTCCGTACACTTCGCCGCCGTCCCCAAATCTCCCCTGTAGTCCTGCATATGGATTTCAAATGTTTCGAGGTCGGGCGTGATCTCCATACCATAGCAGGCCCTCAACAGATCCGACACTATAAACAAACTCCCAACCATGTTCGCATGTGTGTCTGTCCTGTAGTACATTGGGTACTGTTCCTTGTTCCGCATCAGTATATCCTTTGCGTAGACCACATCGACATCCGTGTTCTCCCGCAGATATTCCACCAGCAGATCTTCCCTTGTCATCTCATCGGCACGGCTGATGTAGGATGGCATCCACTCGGGATACACTGTCTCCTTGTTGGGGATCAGCAGCAGAACAAATTTTGAGCCATTCTGCTCCACATATTTTTTCTCCTTTTCCAGATTGGCCGCGATAGCCTCCAGCTCTTTCTGTGAAAAGTGATTGTCGCCTATATAGTCATGCAGCGATGTGCCGTCATTCTCATTTCGGTGAAACAGATACCCGTTGTTTCCAAACAGCGTGACTGTACTGATTCCGTTCACATCCACGCCGAGAAGCGCGGTCATCTCGTCCTCAAACGCTCTGTAATCTTCTGACGCCTCCAACACGCTCTGATACGCGTCGATCCGCTCCTGCAGATCCCCATACGCTGTTCCGTAATGAAATTCCCTCACCTGTTTTGCCCGCAGGACAAACTCCTGTGCACCGTCAATCATTTTGCCTGCATCCTGAATCTTCCCGCGGTAGGACTCCGCATCCTTGTATCCAGCCTCCACCGCCTGATCGATGTATTTCCTTGCCCGTTCTGCGCTGCGTGGAACACCCATCCCAAGATTTGACATGATGCCCAGGATATACGAAGCTTCGCCGTCCTCCCCCGACAATGTGTAAAAATATGAAGCGCTCTCATCATAATCCTGCGTCACGCCGTCGCCCATAAAGAGCATCTTGGCATAGAGCGGCATCGCCTTGCGGTTCCCGCTGTCACACGCCTGTCTCAGACAGGCACCGGCCTTTTCCAGATCTGCCTCCACGCCGATTCCCTGAAAATAAATCTCCCCGAGAAAATACATGGCATCACTGTTTCCCAGCTCAGCAGATCTGGTCAGCGATGTGACAACATCCTCCATACAGTCTTCTGCGTCCGTCAGGGCAAGCTCCAGTGCGCGGTACAACTCGCTTACCGCGTCGTCCGTCTCGACTGAGACTGTCTCAATCTCCGGTGGGAGCTCCAGATCAGACTCCTCCGGCAGCACCGCGCTCTCCTGCTCCGTTCCTTCCTGCCCTTCATCATTATTTCTGCTGCGCAGTGTCAGAAAAACACACAGCGCAGCAGTGACGGCGACAAGTATGATCAATACTGTTGCAATATAACCAATTCTCTTCTTTGACATTCTCCGCTAAAAACCTCTAATTCCCATGAACGACAAAATCGCATCGACATTTTTTCTCTCCGCGTCGTTCAACACATTTTCATCAAAAGACTCCCTCGCTACATTTCCCTCGTACCAGCCAAACTGCTGGAAATATGCGTTTACAACAGAATCACTGAATGTCCTTCCATGGCGGGCATAGATCTCAAACAACGCAAAGTATTTCTCATAATCTGTCAGATCCGTGATTTCGCTATACATCAATTCCCTTGTACTGCTCTCCGGAAGGATATACCCTGCGCCCAGCCGCCGCACACTGGTCTCATGTATCCGCGGCACACCGATCTCCTGATGATACAGATCATCATAGTAAAACCATAGCTCTATCAGCATACAGTTATTTCCGGTATTTTTGAGATTTTCATTGATATAACTCATGATATCTGGGTAGGAGCTCCCCACGGCATTCATATTATTCAGATGCACCAGAACGAGATCCGTATAATATCTTTCCTTTTTCCTGTCGATATTGTCATCGCCGGAAATGTACTCCGCATGTGACGCCCTATACAGCGCCTCCAGCATCCCACTCTCGTCCTCGTTCACAGCGCATTCCCCGGCAAGCCCAAACTGATATTCCACATAGGCGCGTCCTATCTTATAGCGCTGCTCCGCAAGTTCGTATTCGTATGTCGTTCTGACATACCCTGTCCTGTCCGCCACGTCAAGAAAATACTGTGTCCGCGCATCCACAATGGATGTCGCCGTATCAAAATCCCCCGCGTCGGCCAGCGACGAAGTCTCATTGACACACTGGCTATACAGCTCGTCGATCGCCCTCTGCAGCAAGTCCGCACCCTCTGCCTCCCCAAGTCCAGATGCTACGATCTGATCGACAGCATCCTCATAACGTCCCTCCGCTATCAGGGAATTAATGGAGTCATCCGTATCTTCTGTCCCTGCCGTGCGCTGATCCGCCTCCTGACCACCGTTTGCCTCGCCTGACACATTCGATACGGCGCTCGTGGCTTCTGGTCTTACATCAGCTTTCGCGTCATGATCCGGTCTCTTCGAAATGAGCGCAGCACACACCGCGATCAGAAGAATACCGCATACTGCGGCTGCACCGATCAATATGGTTTTCTTATTTGCGCTATCCACATATGGAAGCTTTGTATCTATACGCCCAGTATCACCGATATCCGCTGAAGGCAGCCCAGTCTCTAGCGGCGTTTTGGGCGGCTCCACTTTCACAGCACTCTCGTCTGAATACAGCACTGCATGCAGTACATCCATATTCTGTATCCTGTTCTCGGCATACACTGCCATTCCCTGCATGACCGCCGTGTTCTGCGCATCACTGATGCTGACTCCCAGCTCCCTGGGGGATTTGAGGGTATCCTCTCGCATGCGCTCCATAGATTCAACGGGTGTCACGCCTGTGATACATTTGTAGATCGTTGCCGTGAGTGCATACACATCCGACCACGGTCCCTGTTTTCCGCGACTCCGGTACTGCTCCTCCGGCGCATAGCCGGGCTTTAACATGATGGAAAGGCTCTTCTCCGCATTTCCCGCAAACTCGCGTGCCGCACCGAAATCCAGGAGCTTCATGCCGCCATATTTCGTGATCATAATATTGTCAGGACTGATATCCCTGTGGATTATCCCAGCATCATGCACCTTTGACAAAGCCCGGATGACAGGCTCCATCATCTCAAAGGTCTTACTGACAGAAATTTTTCCACCGTTCTGTTTCAGGTACTGTTTCAGTGTGATCCCCTCTATATATTCCATAACAATATAAGCAGTGCCGTTCTCGTTAAAAAAATCCCTTACTTCGACAATACCGTTCAGGTTCGAGAACTTCGCCAGGTTTCGCGCCTCATTGATAAAGCCTTCACGCCATTTGCTGACATCTGCCTCATTCTTCCCGGCATACATTGACACCATTGTCGTGACATTGGATTCCCTTGTCACAAATCCATTCGGGTAAAATTCCTTGATCGCCACGACTAACTCCAGATTCAGGTCGAAACCAAGATAGGAAATGCCGAACCCGCCTTCTCCAATGACCTTGCCCACCAGATACTTTCCAGCCAGTATCGTGAACGGCTGCATCTGGTGCGGCTCCGCCTTCATCTGATTTAAATCATAACCACAGTGCGGACATATACCCATACTGTCTCTGTGCTCCACTTTCTGCATGCAGCCAGGGCACATTTTACTGATATCCATACCTGTATCCTACTCCTGAACAATTTTGTATTCAGCGGAGCCTACGAGCAGTATATCATCGTTCTCCAAGGCAAATTCGCCTGTGATCGGCACACCGTTTACAAAGGTTCCGTTCGTCGAATTGTTATCCTTCACATAGACTTTCTTGTCCTTGCTGTACAAATAACAGTGTACACTGGAAAGCGCATTATCATTCTCAAAACTTAAGTCACACGTCTTTTTCCGTCCCAATGTCTTTTTGCCATCCAGAACAAGTGGATAGTTCTCCTCCTTGCCAGGTCCTACCTTGTACAATATGATCTTGATCCCGACAGCTGATCTTTTCTCTGTAGGAGGCACAGCAACAGATGCGCTCTGGTTCAGCCCGATAGTCCTGCTGTCCTCACTCCGGCCAGAAAAGCTGTTGTCATCAGACAACGAAACTGTTTTCTTTTTCCCTCCAGACAGGATCGCAATGATGAAAATCACGATGATCACGATGATCACAGCCGCAATACCGATAATCAGTGCAGTGTTGACAGTTCCTTCCGGTTGTTCTGCCTCCTTCGTGACAACCTCTGATGACTCCTCCTGTACATCACTATCGTTTTTATTAATATTCACATTTACATTCACACTCTGTGCTTCCTTGATCGCATCCAGGATATCGCCGACAGGAATCTGCATCCCATCCTTCCCCTGTGCTGTGCCGTCTGAAAGGTTGACCCCCAGATAGATATTACCATCCTGTGCCGTCACATCCGCAAGATCGACAGAGACGACCAGACTCTCATCGATCACTCTGGTGACCTTCGCACATATTTCCCTGCACTCAAACCCATCAATTCTGGGTACATAATGCACACCGCCTGCGGAATACCTCGCAAAACTCCCTAAGATCTTGGCACTTTCCAGATCCGTGTCCTTATAATTGTCAGGAAGCAGTGCGACCGTGAACACTGGTATATGTGTTTCCTTCACCTGCGTCTCCGCCTCCGACTGCGTGATACCGTCCTTCTGATCATCCGCGCCATCCGAGAAGATCACGAGACACCGTTTCTGGTGCACATTCTTGTCCGTCTTCAGCACATTCAGTTCTTCCCGGATACTCTTGTACAAATCTGTATCCTGGCGCGTGACTTCGATCGTGTCAACGAAATCATTCAGCACCTGCGCATCCTCCGAGAATCCTGAACTCACCAGATCATCAGCCATCGTCGCGATACAAATGTTATCGCCGCTCTTTTTGGTATTGACGAATTCCCGCAGCGTCTCCTTCACAGTATCGATCCTTGTCTTGTCCATGGAACCAGAAATGTCGACCACAAACATATAGGAAACAGATTCTCCACAATCTCTGAACTTGCTGACAGATTCGATCGGAAGACTCTGTTTACCCACCATGACAGAACTCTCCGAATAATCCAGATTCCAGTCACTTCCCCTATTATGATTCACATATATAATTATCTTGCCATTCTCTGTTCTGTACTGATCTATCCCCACAGTGAGGGACTCATCCGCACACACGCCAGAACCGAACATGTTGCATATTACAAGCACCGCGATCAGGCATAGGAACACGCCTTTTATCCGCTTCATTATCCTCATAATCTTCTCCAATCTAATTGACAAACACCGCAACCGCCGTATTGTTGTCATTTCCCACTTTTGCTGTATTTCTGATATGCCAGCACATATGCTCGAGCCACTCCCTCGGCGTGGTAGAAGCACATAGAGATTCCTCCATCTGCTCCTCCGTCACATACTCCCAGAAACCGTCCGTACAGATCAGGAACGCATTGTGTATGTTCCTGTCTATGAGCAGCTCATTTATCTCGGGAGTCGCATCCTCGCCTTTTCCAACCGCTTTCAACAACTTATTGCGATCCGTATGAAAACGAATCGCCTCCATCGGAATCTCCCCTGCCAGGACAGCCATCCGCGACACACTGTGGTCAAACGACATGTGTGACAGCACACCGTCCGCAAAATGATAGATCCTTGTGTCGCCCAGATGTGCCGCAAGTACCCTGTCCGCATCAAATTTCAGACAGATCAGCGCCATCGTCGTCTTCATCCCACACTCCCGTGTCTGCATCTCCAGCACACGCCCATTGGCAGTGTCAAACCACATACAAACATTACTGGCCTGCACATCTGCACCGGGATCCATGGCTTCAAAACACTCCTTCACAGCATTGACAGCAGTCATGGAAGCAAGCTTTCCGCCTCCGTGACCGCCCAGTCCGTCCGCCACAATAGCACACAGATAGTCGTCCTGCTTCACGACCATACAGGCATCTTCATTGTACTCACGACCGCCCTGATCAGTATAACTGGCTGCTCTTATCATATCTATTCCACCTAACAATTCAATTTGAACACATTGTTTTCACCGAACATGATGACATCGCCGTTTTTTAAGGGCATCGGCCGATTGATCTCAAGCTTTGTGCCGTTCAATGTCGTTCCGTACGATGAGAACTTATCCACAACAGACGCAGACCTGGTTTTCCTGTTGTACGAGATCTGGCATTGGATACGGCTCACACCTGCACAGGTATCGGGAAAAATCACATTGCAGTTGTCCACATCCCTTCCGAGCGTGATCATATCCTCGACATCAAACTCAAATCCCTTGTACATGCCCTCGATGCCCACAAGCTTACACGTACCTGCTATCACAGCAGACGCCCCCCTTCTCCTGTTTTCACCTGACTCATAGCTGCCACTGAAAAAACGTTTCTGCACATAAAACCCACCTGCTGTAAAACCAGCTAAGAGAAGCAGATTCACGATCCGATATGCACCCGAAGCAATAAAGAAAAGGGAGAACACGTTAGAAATCGTACCTGCACCACGGTATGCCGTCGTAATCATGACAAACAGCTTCGTGTAGATACAGATCAGAACACCTAGAACCATTCCAACAATAATGCCAATGATCACAGATATCCCCGGACTCTTTGTGAGCACCAGCATCAGCATAAACGTGGCAAAGAAACTGGAAAAAAATGTCTGTATAAATAAAAATACCTTATAAATATACCAGGACAAGGCACCCATCAGCGCACCGACCAGCAGAAATCCGACAACAGCGCCGCCTCCTGACTCCGTGATCAGTCCAAGCAGCAGCCCACCGACGATACCACCGCCAAAAAGTCCACTGATCACCAACAAAACCCTGTAAATCTTAATCCCAAAAAAGCAATAGGCAATCGCAACCGCGAGAAGCGGTATGGATATCAGCACAATGATCCACATATACGCCTGCAATACCGACATCACATAATTCTCAGCATAGCCCATCGCATAGTCCGCGACCATGCCGCCCAGTAAATCTACCATCTTAAGTACCCCCCAAATATATAATCAATAATTATCTTCTATAATGATCGCTGTAAAATTGTCCTGATTCTTTTTGTTCTTCTGCTCTATAAGATACCGTAGCTTCAGCGCTGCCTCCTCCACATCATAGCGCAGGATCCCGCACAACTCCTCCTCCGAGACCGTCTCAATTCCATCAGACATCAGTACGATCCTATCCCCGGAATTCAAGATCAACGGCTCAAAATTCTGGTCGATCAGCGCAATACTGCCAGCGCCAATATAACTTGTAAGCGCATGCCTGTTTGGTTCTGCCATGACCTCCTCCAGGGTCATCTCTCCGTTTAACAGCCGCTCATTCAATTGCGCTCCATAATTGTGCAGGATATTGAGCCTCGTGAGCGCATTATCCTGGTACAGATAAACGCAGCTATCGCCAATCGAGATCCAGTGCACCGCATGATCCATGATATGCATCGCCACGAGTGTCGATCCGCTCCTGCCGATTCCACCAGGTCCGAGCAGTTCATTGACCTGCCCGTTGACATACTGTGCCATATCCTCGAGATAGCCCGGGATATCTTGTGTCAGTTCATTCGTATCAAAATAGCGCAGGGATTCAATGGCGACTGTCGCGCTCACCTCCGCGCCGTTTGACATACCGCCCATCCCGTCCGCCACGAGAAAGAACATACCCTTCTCCGCCACAACCTCTGGATCTGCCACATCGGAGTATGCAAAGGAATCCTGCTGGTTTTCTCTCTTTCCGACCGCATGAACCTTACCAACACGGACCGTGGACTTTCTGAAGGTCTCCACCATATAATTTTCGATCCCGTCACTGTAACGCGGACATTGCGTCTTACTGTCAACCGTATCTACAGACTTTCTCCTGCTCTTTTTAAATATCTGCATTCTTCATTACTCCACTCAAAATCGTTTCCGCACAATGGCATGAACAACAACTCTGTCTTCCCAACAACAACCCTGTCGTACATATTTAATTCCACCGTCTGGAAAATCGCCTTGCCATTATGGCGCACAATATTCCTTCCCTCTCCCGGAGAGAAATAATAAATCTTATCAATACTGTCGTAGCTCACAACTGCATGGTTTTCCCTCGAGATCGTCTCGTCCCCACGTACACAGATGTCCATCTTCTCACTTCTTCCAATATAATTGTTATCGCTATGAATCCTGTAATCGCGTCCTTTTTCCTTTCCATTCACACATACCAGCCAACCCACAACAGGATCAATCCCCATATTCTGATGAACCACCGCGATCGTCCTGCTGTCATCGTCATCGTTCACAGCATTTTGAGATAATGCCGTTGCATTCGCAGCTGACTGTGCACTGTATCCCATAGGAAGTGTTTTGGAATCACCATCGGCATCCACAGCCAGATTTGCACCTGTGCCCTGCACAGCATCCAATGCCACTGTCTTTCCTGTGTTTGTTCCAGACTTGCAGTATGGACATTCTGTATTGACCGACGCGTCGTAATAATGTCCGTTCACACACTTTCTCATTTCCATTCTATGTTTCCTCCTATTTTTTTATTAAAACTCTTGCGCTTTTTACTTCATGACTTTTACCATGTACTTATTTTTCTTCTCACCGACGCAAAAACTCTGACCATTGACGAGGCGATAGGGAACATTCTGCTTGAAACGCACTCCTTCGCTCGAAAAAGTACCATACCTGGAACCTAAATCCGTGATCTCCACATACTTATCAAACACCTTGACCTGGCAGTGGACACTGCTAACCCCTGGTTCACTGTCAGGATATATAATTGAACATTGCCGTGTATCTCTGCCAATCAGTATCGTTTCCGTGTCAAGATCAAAGATCGATCCTGCCATTGTCCCTCCTACGCCATATAGACATACTCTGCTCATCTGGACTCCTTTCTGCATACGATAAATATGCTGAATTTCTATTCAAATAAATTTATATAATTTTAACGATTATTTTATCATTTTTTAAATATCCTGTCAATTATTGTAATTTTAAAAATAAAAATGTCAGAATCATACAGACACTGCCGCCACGATTTTTTTACGAAAATGACCATCTCTTATAGACAAAGATAAAAAAATTTTGTAAAATAAGATTATTCAACTTATGTTTTCAATCAAGAAGGAGTCTGCCATGGATTTTTTTTCAAAAGAGGAGGCAGATGTAATCGGTGAGATCTCCAATATTTCCATCGGTTCATCAGCTACAGCGATGAACCTGATGCTTGGACAACCCATCACCATTACAACGCCACATGTCACTCTTGCACACAAAAATGACATTTTAGAAGACTATGAAAATTCCTGTATTCTGGTACGCGTGCAGTACACAGAGGGATTGTTCGGCACGAATATGCTCGTCCTTAAGGATGATGATGCCAGGATCATCACTGACCTTATGATGGGAAATGGCGGAACCGGAGAATACTCTCAGGGTGATATCACTCCCCTGCATATCAGCGCTGTTTCAGAAGCCATGAATCAGATGACGGCAAGTTCTGCAACGGCGATGAGTAAGATGTTTCAGAAAAAGATCGATATCTCCCCGCCCTCTGTACAGCAGATCATTGTCGAAGATTATGAGTTTCCGGAGGATATCCGGGAGGATCTTTTTGTCAAAATTAATTTTAAACTGAGAATCGGAAAGCTGATTGATAGTACGATCATGCAATTGTACCCGTTTGATCTCGCGCATTCCATTTACAAATTATTTCAGAGGAGGAACTAACTAATGGCAAAAAATGTTTTAATTGTAGACGACGCAGCTTTCATGAGGATGATGATCAAGGATATCTTGACAAAAAACGGATACACTATCGCTGCCGAGGCAGAGAACGGAAGAGTCGCTGTAGAGAAATATAACGAAGTAAAACCAGATCTCGTGCTCATGGATATCACCATGCCGGAAATGGACGGTATCCAGGCACTGAAGGGGATCAAGACGATCGATCCGAACGCGACAGTGATCATGTGCTCCGCAATGGGACAGCAGGCGATGGTCATCGAGGCGATCCAGTCGGGCGCAAAAGACTTCATCGTGAAACCTTTTCAGGCGGAACGTGTGCTTGAGGCAGTCAAAAAGGTGATCGGATAACATTACATAGTATAATATATGAAACGATAAAAATGGTCTGGAGGAATCCAGACCATTTTTTTGCACACTGCACCCAAAGGAGATACACAGCAAAAATTGACGGGTCTGCACAATAAAAAGGAAACGATGAACAATTCTGCTTCGTCAAAAAATATGAAAAATAATAAAAAATTAAAAATCTATTCAGTAATACTTTACAATTGAGAATTTTTAAGCTATAATCCAGATATACAATATTACTAAACCAACCTGTTACATGAAAAGGAGGAAACAAACTATGAAAAAGTTAAACAAAAAGTTTCTGTGCACGCTGCTTTCTGTGAGCATGCTGGCGGTTCTCACAGCCTGCGGCGGCAAGGACGATACAGCCGCGACAAACGCTGACACGTCGACAGCAACGAACACTGACACAGCAGCTCCGGCTGAATCCGCAGCTCCGGCTGAGACGACAGCACCCGCTGACACAGAAACTTCGGCAGCCAGAGAGGGCAGCGTTGCCGTATTCTACTACACGTACGGCGATACATACATCTCAAGCGTTCGCGCTGCACTGGATTCCGCACTCGACGCAGCAGGCATCCAATATCAGGACTATGACAGCAACAACAGCCAGACGACACAGTCTGAGCAGGTGACGACAGCGATCGCACAGGGCGCGACAGTACTAGTAGTCAACCTGGTAGACACCGGATCCGACGATGCGGCGAAGAACATCATCACGCAGGCAAACGGCGTACCGGTCATCTTCTTTAACCGCTCTGTGAGCGAGGAGGCAGTGACAAGTTCTGACAAGTGTGTGTTTGTCGGCACAGACTATGAGATGGCTGGACATATGCAGGGCGAGATGATCGGAAACTACCTGTTGGAGAACTACGATACACTGGATCTGAACGGTGATGGCACGATCTCCTATGTCATGTTCAAGGGTCAGGAGGGCAACGCAGAGGCAGATGCCCGCACGAAGTACGGCCAGGAAGACGCAGACACGATCCTGACAGGCGCAGGCAAACCGGCACTCAGCTTCTATGACAGCGCAAACAGCAACAAGTACCTGGTAGACCAGGCAGGCGCATGGTCTTCCGCAGCAGCTACAGAGTACATGCAGACGATCATGTCCCAGTACAGCGAAGCCAACAATAACATGGTAGAGCTTGTCATCGCAAACAACGACGAGATGGCGATCGGTGCTGTCACAGCACTGCAGAACGCCGGCTACAACAAGGATGGCTCTACAGTGATCCCTGTATTTGGTGTGGATGCTACGGATGCGGCAAAGGACGCGATCGCAGCAGGTTCCATGATCGGAACGATCAAGCAGGATGCAGACGGTATGGCAAATACCATCGCAGATATCACTGCAAACTTTATGGATGGCAAGGAAGCTTTTGACGGCGTTGATTCCGCAAACGTAGTCGGAACATGGCGTGTCAACATTCCTTATGCTACATACACAGGCAACTGATCAAAATAAGTCATCGATGATGCAGCCGCGCCTCGGTGCGGCTGTATTTTTATGCACAGACCCATGCAAAGGAAATATGCCGCTAAGGCGGCGCACGAGTAGGGGAGAGAGGCATTCCCCTACTCGATTACTTTTATTTCAAATCAATATCAGGAGGTGAGAATGCATATGCAGGAAACAAATGCTTCCGCAAAAGGCGGGGATCAGAATGTCCTTCTGAAAATGGAGGGGATCTGCAAGGAATTTCCCGGCGTCAAGGCGCTTGACAACGTCTCCCTGACCGTGAAAGCAGGTACGGTGCACGCGCTGATGGGAGAGAACGGCGCCGGCAAATCCACTCTGATGAAGTGTCTGTTCGGCGTCTACTCAAAGGACAGCGGAGACATCATTCTGGAGGGAAGAAAAGTGGATTTCAAGAACTCCAAGGAAGCGCTGGAAAACGGTGTGGCGATGGTGCATCAGGAGCTGAACCAGGCACTCAAACGCAACGTCATGGACAATATGTGGCTGGGACGTTTTCCGCGGATCTCGGGCTGGTGTCCGCTCACCAGCGAGAAAAAAATGTACGAGGAGACCAAAAAACTGTTTGAGGATCTGGAGATCAGCGTGGATCCCAAACGGATCATGAGCACCATGCCGGTGTCACAGCGGCAGATGGTGGAGATCGCCAAGGCGGTTTCCTACCAGTCCAGGATCATTGTGTTTGACGAGCCGACTTCTTCCCTGACAGAGGAGGAAGTGGAACATCTGTTCAGGATCATCAACATGCTGCGCGACCGTGGATGCGGCATCATCTATATCTCTCACAAGATGGAAGAGATTCTGCGCATCTCCGACGAGGTGACGATCATGCGCGATGGACAGTGGATCGCGACGCGGCCGGCAAAATCGCTCACCATGAACGAGATCATCAAGCTGATGGTCGGACGTGAGCTGACAAACCGCTATCCGGAGAAAGATAACGTAGTGGGTGATCCGCTCCTGGAGGTCAGATCCCTCACAGCGATGTACTCCAAACTCAAAGATGTCTCGTTTGTCGCAAAGAAGGGTGAGGTTCTGGGTGTCTCAGGTCTGGACAGTTCCGGCCGGACAGAACTGCTGGAAAATATCTTTGGCATCGCAACGCGCAAGAGCGGTGAGATCTATCTCCACGGTAAAAAAGTATTGAACCGCAACGCGCGGGAATCCATCGCCAACAAATTTGCATTGCTGACAGAGGAGCGCCGCGCGACTGGAATATTTGCCATCCGCGATATCCAGGCAAACACGACGATCTCAAGTCTGCGCAAATACCACTATAAAGGTTTTCCGCTCCTGGATGACAAAAAGCTTTCCGAGGTCACCGAGTGGGGGATCAATGCCATGCACACAAAGACGCCGACCCAGAAGACACAGATCCGCTCACTGTCAGGCGGCAACCAGCAGAAAGTCATCCTGGCGCGCTGGCTGTTGACAGATCCTGAGGTGCTGCTGCTCGACGAGCCGACACGCGGTATCGACGTGGGAGCCAAATACGAGATCTACCAGCTCATCCTGAATCTGGCAAAAGAAGGCAAGACCGTCATCATGGTATCCTCCGAGATGCCAGAGCTGCTGGGCGTGTGCGACCGGATACTCGTCATGTCGGGCGGACAGCTTGCCGGAGAGGTAGACGCAAAGACGACAACGCAGGAGGAGATCATGACTCTGGCTGCAAAGTACGCGTGATAAGATCACTAATTTTCTCTATGGACAGGAGGTATGAACCGTGGCTGAAAAAGATAAATTAAAAAAAGTCGGGGATATTCTGCTCAATAATGCCATGTACATCATTATTGCGATCGCAGTCGTATACATTGCGATCATGCGCCCCACTTTCATAAAACTTCCATCAATCATAAACATATTGTCGCTGACGGCGGCAAAACTGCCGATCGCACTGGGAATCGGCGGCTGTATCGTACTGACAGGAACAGATATTTCCGCGGGCCGCGTTGTCGGTCTGACAGCATGTATCTCCGCATCCCTTCTTACTACCGTTTTCAAAGTATTTCCGAATATGACAAACGCAGTTCCGCTTCCGCTCGTACTGCTGCTGGTCATCGGCGTAGGAGCGCTTGTAGGCTTCGTAAACGGCTTCAGTGTGGCGAAATTTAAGCTGCATCCATTTATTGTGACACTGTCTACGCAGCTCATCGTGTACGGTATCATCCTGATGTATCTGATGCGCGGCGTCAACAACGGACAGACGCTGAGCGGACTTGACGACAGCTATCGCTCGTTCGTCACCGGGACACTGTTCACCATCGGCGGAGTGGCCGTTCCGAAGTATGTGCTCTACTCTCTGATATTGACGATCATCATGTGGGTGATCTGGAACAAGACGACTTTTGGCAAAAATATGTTTGCTGTCGGCTCGAACGAGGAAGCCGCGAACGTATCAGGCGTCAATGTCATGCGCACCATCATCATGGTATTCATGCTCGCGGGCATGATGTACGGCATCACCGGATTCCTGGACGGCGCGCGCATCGCTTCGGCAAATGCAAACACAGGTCTCAACTACGAGTGTGACGCGATCGCGGCATGCGTGATCGGCGGCGTTTCCTTTGTCGGAGGTATCGGACGCATCAGCGGTATCGTGGTAGGCGTACTGCTCCTGCAGATCATCTTCACCGGCCTGAACTTCCTCGCAGTGGACGCCAACATGCTCTATATCATCAAGGGCCTGATCATCCTGATCGCCTGCGCGATCGACATGCGCAAGTATCTGGTCCGCAAGTAAGCTATGGAAGAGCAGAACAAAAATCAAACAGCCCCCCAGCGTCAGCTGCGGGGGCTGTATTCCAAAGTCAATATATCCGTCAGATCCCTGAATATCATCATAATCGTGCTGGCGGCAGCGCTCATAGTCTGTATGGCAGTCGGCGTATCCAACGGAGGCTTCACCGTCAGTTTTGATCCCCTGGGCGGAACGACGGTGGAGAGTCAGAGATACATGTATGGAGAACGGATCGAAGCACCTACACCGCCCACGCGCGAGGGCTATGTATTTGACGGATGGTATCTGGATGAAAATACCACAAGACCGTGGAATCTGGAAAAAGATATTGTCACGGAGTCCATGACACTGTATGCCGGGTGGAAGCTTCAATAGGCAATATCGGAACTTTATATCGCAGGCATATCGCAAAATCGGGCAGGGAAGACTTTCCCTGCCCGATTCCGCTATTCTTCCTGACTTGAATCCATCAGCTTCATAAGGACTTCATCCAGAACCTTTTCATCGGCATCATCCCCGAGACTGTTCTTGTCATCCTCGATCTCCTTCTGCGTCTCCTGCGCTTTCTTATCATCTGCTATGGCACGCATGATGCGGTTGGCATCCTCCGGGGAAAACATTGACATCGCGCCAGCCAGCATACCGATCGAATCCCTGTTCACCATCAGGCTGCCGCCGCCCTCGAGAGGGATCGTCAGCACATTGCCTCTGTTGGACATGTCACCAAGACAGATCGCATTCTTCTCACTGTCACAGGTAAACACTACGCCATTGTAGGTGATCGTATCGCCATCCGCATAAGCCGCATACGGAAAAGACGGTTTGTAAGTACCGTTGATCTTCTCCATATATAAATTGCGCTTTGTACTGCTGGCTTCCAGCACGCTCATAAAATGCGTATTGCCTGTCGTCTTCTCCTCCAGAGCCTCCTTTTCCAGGGCTTCCTTTCGCTGCTCCTGCTCCTTTTGGACCGCTTCGATATTTTTGTCGATCTTGGCGATCAGTTTGTCCCACTCCTTCACCGTAAAACTCTCGGCTCCAATGGAAAAAGTCGGCTCCGTCTCCCCATTTTCGAGTTTCTTTGCGATCTCCTTCTTCTTCTCACCGATGCAGTTCATCAATTCCTGCCGTGACATTCCTGTGATCTGGTTGATATCCATATACATTCCCCCTGATAATCATACTGCTTGTTTCACACTATACACTATATATCGGACAATTATCTGATAATTCAATATATATGGAACGAAAGGCATAAAAAGAGAAGTCAACAGTTTTCAGATACGTGTCAAATGCCTCGATCTGCACAGAAAACCCGGATTTTCCTGAAGTTATCCACATTTTTTGTATGCCTTACCCACAGAACCTCGGTCTGTGCCGTCAGCTCTGTCTCAAACTCACAGAGCACTCCGCCATCAGTTTCCTCGATGCGGACCGGCTCATAAATCCTCTCATCATAGTTCCACACAGAGGGGATCTGATCCGCTCTCAAAAAAAACCGACAGCGCTTTTTCCGCACTGTCAGTCCCTTTTTCCTGATTTCATATTTTCTTTTTTCATTCTACTTCTTCAGCATCATGTACATTTTGACGGCTGCCGCCTGATCCCCGCACTGCCCCAGAATACCGCAGATGATCTCTGCCTGGTTCTCCCTGTATGCTTTGGCGATCTCCTGAAAGAAGCCATGTTCCCTGCGGTTTTCTGCATGATTTTTTAATTTTAATGCGATTGCACTCATTGTCTTAATCTCCTTTTTCTATCAAATGATCTAATTTCTCTGTTTTCCTGTTACAAGTATAGTTTACTGTATCCGAAACCAGAAAAACAGGTCAGAAATTAACTTATTTTAAGGCGATATTGACTTTCTGCTTCTTTGAAAGTAGATGCAAGTATATCATACAGGATGATACCCGCTGCAAAAGCACATAATATACTGCAGGATAAAAAAGTTTATCAGGTTGCAAAAATTTTCCCTGAGATCGCCTGCTCATATTGATTTGCCAGAGCGTGTTTGAAATATGCTCTAATATGAGACAGAAAAATATATCCAGTTGCAGAAATCTGTGATAAAATGTGTTAACTGTATAAATAATTAAAAGGAGCCTATTATGAAAGAACCTGTTCATGAAACCATCCAGTATCTGAATCCCCTGGGAATCAGCATGCAGTATATCACAACCCCGGGCGGCTATCACCCGCTGCACTGGCATGAAGAGCTGGAAATCCTTTATCCGCTGAACGGCACTGTCACCATATGGGCGGACAAAAAGACATACCTGTTGAAGGAAAGACATTTCTCCGTGATCGAATCCGCCCAGGTACACAGTACCTGCTCCCTTGCCGATGCATCCATGTTCCTCTGCATTCATCTGTCAAAAATACAGTTCAAGCGCTATCTGCCGGAGATCGAACTGCGCAGTATCAACTGCATTCCCGATGAAGTGATGGATGACCGCTTTCCGGAATATAGAAACATCTGTGAATTGTTTGAGGCCATGACACGGCTGTATATAAAAGAACTCAGCTTCCATTCACTGGAAGCTGAGGGCATCCTTTTACAGATCATCGCACAGCTGCTGCGCAGTTTCTCAGCGGAAATTCCTTTTGCAGGTACGGCTGACACTCAATCCAGGGAACGGATCCGTGAAGTGATCTCCTATGTAGAGACAAACTTCCGCGATCCGATCTCCCTTCTGGATATTTCCGGCCATTTAGGACTGACCAAAGAATATTTCTGCCGCTTTTTTAAGAAAAATATGGGCATCTCTTTCTTAAGATACTTAAATGATGTCCGCCTTTCCCATATATATCAGGATATCCAGAACACGGACGCACCCATCGCAGAAATCATGGAACGAAACGGATTCACAAATCAGAAGCTTTTTAACCAGTCATTCAAAAAGCAGTATGGCCAGACACCGTCGGCAGTACGGCATCCGCGTGATCTGTTTTGATCAATCCACCGCGATCCGGAACACGACCGGATACTCCGACCAGACATGCTCTGTCTGGATATGCAGCCCCTTGTCGTCACGGCTATATACCGGTTTCTCGTCAAATCCCAGCACATCGATGTCCCTGATGATCCCGTGGAACAACGGCAGATGGCTTGCATCGGCCTCCCGCAGGCTCTCGATCGTAATACTGCCATCTTCGGGATATCTCAGTACAGCGGCATACAGGAATCCATTGTTCACAGTAAAACGAATGTCCTTCGAAGTATACTCCTTGCGAGTGCCATCCGCAAACTGCCCCTCCTGGATCTTTGTGGGCCCTTCCGCGGCATACCGCCACACCTTTGATCCATAGACCGCCTCTCCGTTCATTCTGAGCCAACGGCCGATCTCGAGTAGGATACTCCTGTCCTCGTCCGGTATCGTTCCATCAGCCTTCGGTCCGATATTTAACAGCAGCCTGCCGTTCTTGCTCACGATGTCGACAAGATCGCAGAGGATCTCGCCCGGCGTCTTGTAATCGTTATTTTCAGTATAGCACCACGAATTCCTGGCAACTGCCGTGTCTGTCTGCCAGACAAAAGGTTTCGCTTCCGCAAACTGACCGCGCTCGATATCAACCACAGCCGTCCCAAACAGAAACGCGTCATGCTTGTAATTGATCACGCCCCCGCCCCACTTCTCGGCGCGGTCATAGTAATACGCCGCAAATTTCCGAAGATACGGTTTGACCGCGCTGTGCTCTATCCACCAGTCAAAATAGACGATCCTGGGCTGGAAGAGGTCCACGATCTCACAGCAGCGCACGAGCCAGTCTTCCAGATACTCCTGTGACGGTTCAGGCTGTGAATACAGATCATGGTGATCCGCTGGCTCCGGCATCGCCGGAAAATAAAAATCACCGTATTTTTCATTCTCTGTGATATCGCTCTCAAACTCCCTGCCATGCCCCATAAAAAACCAGTGCTCGACCCTGTGCGAGGACGCACCGTTCAGGATGCCCCGCTTCTTTGCCGCGTCGGAAAGCTCGCCGACAATATCCCTTCTCGGTCCCATTTCATAGGCATTCCACTTCGAGATCCCGCTCCTGTACATCTGAAAACCGTCATGATGCTCCGCGACAGGGACGATATACTGCGCACCCGCACGCTGGAACAGGTCAAGCCACTCATCGGCGCTGAATTTTTCAGCCCTGAACATCGGAATAAAATCTTTATACCCAAAATCCCTGTGGGCGCCGTAAGTCCTGATATGGTGCTCGTACTCCTCTGAACCCTGTATGTACATATTGCGCGAATACCACTCGCTGCCAAACGCCGGAACACTGTACACACCCCAGTGTATGAAAATACCGAATTTGCAGTCCGCATACCAGTCAGGAACCCTGTACCCGGCAAGCGACTCCCATGTATCCTTATATTTCCCGTTTTCTATCACTTCATCAATCTTTTTCAGGTATTCTTTTATCATCGATCGTTCCTCCGTATATCTTTGCATGCCTTCCTGATACCAGTATACACGACACAGGCACTTCAGGCAATCAAAATACTCACATTTGTCAGAGCGCATATATATTGTTTCTTTCAGTCTTTCCTGCTATACTAAAATGAATGAATCTTTGCGCCGTCTGCGAAGTTGATTCTGAGCAGTTTCTTACAAAAATATTGAAAAAGGAGAACATCACCATGAAAAAACTATTTCATATCGCAGTCACATTGTGTTCTACTGTCATTGCAGTATTTTTCCTCCTGTATGCAGGCCCGCAGCTGATGACCATGCAGACTGGGCCGGAGCCCCTGAAACCAGAGCAGAGTTTCGCGGATGCGGCCGGCACATACATATCTTATGAGGCGGCATACCCGGTCGCATTCTGGGCAGAAGAATATTATTCCGGAGATCCGGACAGGATCAAAACCAGCGGATACGTGATATACGACGTGGATCGGGATGCTTTTGTCTGTATCCTGATCCCGAAAGAAAAGGACCAGGACTTTGACAGACTCCTTCGGGGCATGGCGCTGGCGGCAGAGATGCGGGCAGACAGGGACATGTCCCCTATCCTCGTAAACGGCTCTTTAACCCTGGCATCCCAGGAGCAGGCCGGCAATGTGATGGATGCGCTGGAAGAAAGTAAGATATTAGAACAGTATATTGAATTTATGGATTCGGATACCTATATGAAATCCTATTTTGGAGAGGATGAATACGGAAAAGTACTGAGAAATATGTGTCAGAAATTGCTGGATGGTGAACACCAGTCCGAGTGGTATGTGCTGGAACAGGGAAACATCGGCAGTCTGGGGACAGGTGAGATCTGGATCTGCATCCTGACAGCGCTTTTAAATGTACTCATCTTCCTCTTTAGCCTGTTCGGACTGCTCAAAGGCAACCAGACAGAGACATCCCAGACGCCCGCGGCATCCGGAAGCGCCATGGAGCGTTTTCTCGCGGAACAGCGCTTTTACGCAAAAGACTGGTGCACGTTCAATCTAAACAGAGGATACCGTCTCGCATCGATGAGCGTGGTGGTCACCCTGGCTATTTTCGTCGCGATCGGGATCTTTGTGAAAGCAGCGGACAGACTGGTGCCATTTTATATCCCTGCGGGACTGCTCTTCGGAGAACTTGTGGCGTTATTATTCTGGTTTTCACAGTCAAACCGGTCCAAACCGGAAAAGATCCTGAAAAAGATCGAAAAGTACCTGGCAAAGGAACTCCCCGACGCTTCAATGAGAAACGCATTTATTGAGGAATTTGTCAATACAGAACAGAGCTGGTCCTTCTGCGAGAAGACAAAGGAAGGCATGCTGTGGGGTAAAACAGGGGAGCGGTTCTGGAGCATCTTTCTGTGGAACGGGCGCGTGACGATAGTGGACGTGTCACAGCTGAAGGAGGTTCAGACAGAAACAATATCCGGAACGGTAAATAGCGGGGCAGTCAGGGTACATTATGTGTCATACGCGGCGAATTTTTATTACCAGGAAGATATGCCCAAACGCAAACCCGACAAGACAGTTTCTTTCAACGTGGAAGACAGATTAGGGTTCTTCATGTCACTCGTGCACAGACGTGTGGGGGACAGTATAACGATCACGTGCAAATAATATGGACAGCTCCTTATCTCATCCGTTCACCGCATTGCCGCCATTGACCGCGATGCGGTGAACTGTCTCTACAACAGCGGTGACAGCACCTTCAGCGCCGCCTGCATAATCTTATTCCCGACCGGACGCTTTGACCACGTGACCAGATCCATCTCCTCGCACTGCTCCAGTGTCTTTAGAAAATCGGCTTTCATATCTTTGATCGCATCCATCTCACTCAGGAACACGCCGCACTCGTAATGCAGATAGAAGCTGCGGTAATCCGTATTGATCGTACCGCAGATCGCACACTCATCGTCCGCGATCACATTCTTGGCATGGATAAAACCGGGCTGGTATTCATAGATATGCACGCCCGCTTCCATGAGTTTGCCGTAATTTGAGACGTTCACCATGTAGACATACCACTTGTCATAGATCTTCGGAACGATGATACATACGTCCACGCCGCTGAGCGCAGCGCTGGTCAGATCCTCGCGCATGCTCTGGTCCAGAATGAGATACGGTGTCGTGATGTAGATATAATCCCTCGCCTTGTTGATCATCCTGGTATAGGCGCCCTCTGTGGGATTATGCGGATTCCTGTGGGGTCCACCCATGAACGGCTGGACATACCCCTCCTCCAGCACATGGATGTCAGGTCTGTAATCCACGTCATTGATCTCGGCGTTCTTGTTCGCAACACGCCACATATCAAGGAAAAAGCATGTAAAACTGTACACGCCGTCCCCGCACAGACGGATCCCCGAATCCTTCCAGTGCCCAAACCGCTCGATATAGTTCGCATACTCGTCCGCCAGATTGAACCCTCCGGTATAGGCGATATTGCCGTCAATGACCGTGATCTTCTTGTGATTCCTGTAATTGAAGGACATCTTTGTCACACCGCGGTGGATCGGATTGAAGATGCTCATCTCAATGCCGCGGTTCCTGATATCTTTGCGGAATGCATGCGTATTGATGCGCAGTGTCCCGAAATCATCAAACAGCAGCCTGACCTCGACGCCCTCCTGGACCTTGCGCGTGAGCACCTCCAGAATGTCGCTCCAGACCTTCCCGTCTGACACGATGAAATATTCCATGAATATAAACTTTCTGGCATTCCTCAGATCATCAAGCATCGCTGCGAAAACATCCTCGCCAACGCGGAAATAAGTCGCTTTCGTATTGTTATAGATCGGAAATCCTTCTTTTCGCAGATAACGGCTGATCTGAACTTTATTCGGATGCTGCCGCTCCAGGTCCTGCACGATACTGTCATCCTGCTTCAGGCTCTGCATCATGTGGCTGTCATTGTCCCTCAGACTTCTGAAATATCTGGAATTCACCCGCTTGCGTCCCCACATAAAATACAGGAAAAGCCCCGATACCGGAAGCACGAGTATGATGACGATCCAGCTCATCTTGTAGGATTCCGCATCGTTTACCAGCGCGAACACCGTGATCACACTCACGATCTCCAGCATGAAATACGCAATGACCGAATACCGCAGCAGATACATTCCCAGAAAGATCATCAGGGCGATCTGCAGGAAGAACGAGATTCCCACCGTGACACCCCGTATGATGCCATAATATTTACTTCGCACAATTCCCATAACCGTCATATCCTTTCCGCACATATCTGGAACTGTTCAGAAATTACTTGTGACAAGTAATTGTCATGAGTAATTTATTGGATCAGAACGCACGAAAGATTGCTCCAGATGCAGATAATGCGTAAACAGTAACTATATTGTATCACGATTCCATTTATTTTCAAGAAAATGTATCTAAAATATAAATTATCTGATAAACTGTAATTATCCTATGATCATAAAAAAGAGGAGCGCCCCATGCAAAATACAATCGACCAGAAACTTTTCTCCGAGGCGTGTTACAAGATGATCGGTGCGCTTCAGGGGCAGAACGGCATCGGCACACTCCGCGAAAAGACGATACACAGCGTACTAAAATACTATTATGCCCCGGATCCTGCTTATCATGAGATCAGGATCGGCTCTTATGTGGCAGATATCTGCGTGGACGGGGAGATCTATGAAGTCCAGACGCGCAATTTCAATACGATGCGCAGCAAACTTGAATTTTTCCTGCAGGAACACGATGTCACCATCATCTATCCTGTCGCGCACACCAAATGGCTGTCGTGGCTCGACATGGAGACCGGGGAACTCTCGCCAAAGCGCAGATCACCAAAAACTGGCACCATTTATCAGATCATCCCTGAACTGTACCGTATCAAAATGTTTATCGGAAACCCCAGGCTGCATTTCATCATCAGCCTGATCGACGTGGAGGAAACCCGGTATCTCAACGGCTGGGGACGCAACAAAAAAAGGGGATCCTCGCGCATGGACGGAATCCCTGTCGGCATCTTCGATGAAGTCCGCATCGACACCTTTTCCGATTACATGATATTCCTTCCTGACACGCTTCCCGGCCGTTTTACATCGAAGGATCTCGCCAAAGCAGTAAAAATATCGCAGGGCAGTGCCGGGACTCTGCTGAACGTACTGCTCGAGACCAGGATCATCGACCGCGTCGGAAAGAGCGGAAACAGCTATCTGTATCAAAAAATATATACCAGATAATACAAAAACTACAATCTGTTTTTCATTCAGGAACAATTCCTTATCCTGAAGCGCCCTGAAAAACAGATTGTAGTTTTCTTATCCGTACTGGTCTATTCGCTGTCCTCTGTCAGATCCTCCTGAGCTGTATCCTCTGATGGATCCCCGTCAGCTTCCCCGTCAGCCATCGCACGCTCGATCAGCTCGTCCATGACTGCATCGACAGATTCCGTCGTTTCCAGCTCCTCCGGCGAATCGTCCACAACCTTGTCGAGCGCCTCCTCGACATCCTCAAACTCCTGCGTGCCGTCAGAGAGCTTCTCGCGCACCTTCGCGATCCTGGCAACCCTGACATTGTCATTGTCGAGATTGATCAGCTTGACGCCTGAAGTGTTCCTGCTGTAAGTGGAGATCTCCCCCACAGGGATCTGTATGATGACGCCCTCTGTCGTGATCATCATGATCTCATGGTCCTCATTGACCGCCTTGATACCGACCACATTTCCCGTCTTCTCTGTGATACGATAACACTTCACGCCCTTGCCGCCGCGCTTCTGCACCGTAAATTCGTCCAGCAGGGTCCGCTTGCCCATACCCATCTCAGATACGATCAGCAGCGCGCTGCCCTGCGTGTCGAGCTGCATACCGATGATCTCATCGCCGTCGTCGAGATTCATGCCGATCACGCCCATCGCGTTGCGTCCCATCGCGCGCACATCCGTCTCCTTGAAACGGATACACATGCCATACTTTGTGATCAGGAAGATCTCAGAATTCTCATCTGTCGCCTTGACTTCGATCAACTCGTCGTCATCGCGGAGGGATATCGCGGCAAGGCCATTTTTCCGCACATTGGAAAATTCCATGATCGGCGTCTTTTTCGCGACGCCCTTCTTCGTGATCATGAACAGATGCTTGCCCTCCTCGAATTCCCTGATCGGGATCATCGCGGAGATCTTCTCGCCGGGATTCAATTGTAACAGGTTGACGATCGCCGTTCCGCGCGCTGCCCTTCCCGCCTCGGGTATCTCGTAAGCCTTCAGACGGTATACGCGTCCGAAATTCGTGAAAAACATCAGATAATGGTGCGTCGACGTCATCAGCAGATCCTCGATATAGTCGTCCTCGATCGTCGACATCCCCTTGATGCCGCGTCCTCCCCTGCGCTGCGTCTTGAAGTTGTCAACCGTCATGCGCTTGATGTATCCCAGACTTGTCATGGCGATCACCGTATTCCCGCGCGGGATCAAATCCTCCAAATTGATCTCGGACTCGTCATATCCAAACTTTGTGCGCCTGTCATCGCCGTATTTGTCAGATATCAACATGATCTCTGTCCTGATCACGCCAAGCAGCAGCTTTCTGTCAGCCAGGATCGCCTTGTACTCCTCGATCTTCTTCAGAAGATCTGCGTGCTCCTGCTCTAACTTTTCCCGTTCCAGACCTGTCAGTGCACGCAGACGCATATCCACGATCGCCTGTGCCTGCACATCTGTGAGGGCAAACCGCGTGATCAGCCCCTCCTTCGCAGCCTGCGCATTGGCGCTGCTTCTGATGATGCGGATGACCTCATCGATATTGTCGAGCGCGATCAGCAAGCCCTGCAAGATGTGGTCCCGCTCCTCAGCCTTGTTCAGATCGTACTGCGTCCTCCTGGTGACGACCTCCTCCTGATGCCTGATATAGTGCGTCAGCACATCCTTGAGATTCATGACCTTTGGCTGATTGTTCACGAGCGCCAGCATGATGACACCGAAGCTGTCCTGCAGCTGCGTGTGCTTGTAGAGCTGGTTCATGATCACGTTCGCGTTGACATCCTTGCGGAGTTCGATGCAGATCCGCATACCCTCCCTGTTTGACTCATCGCGCAGATCCGTGATGCCGTCTATTTTCTTATCCTTCACAAGCTCCGCGATCTTTTCGATCAGGCGCGCCTTGTTGACCATATAGGGAATCTCTGTCACGATGATTCGGCTCTTTCCGTTTGCCATCGTCTCGATATCTGTCACACTCCGCACCCTGATCTTGCCGCGCCCTGTGCGGTATGCCTCCTCCACGCCGCGTGTTCCGAGTATGATACCGCCTGTCGGAAAATCCGGTCCCTTGACGATCGGAAGCAGCTCATCGATATCCGTGTCCCTGTCCTCTATGATCCGGTTGTCGATCATCTTGACGACAGCCGCGATGACTTCCCGCAGATTATGGGGCGGGATATTGGTCGCCATACCCACAGCGATCCCCTGTGTACCGTTCACGAGCAGATTCGGATAACGGCTTGGAAGCACGACAGGCTCCTTCTCTGTCTCATCGAAGTTCGGCGCGAAATCAACGGTATTTTTGTTGATATCGGCAAGCAGCTCCATGGAGATCCTGCTCAGCCTCGCCTCCGTATATCGCATCGCCGCCGCACCGTCGCCGTCGACAGAACCGAAGTTTCCATGTCCGTCGACAAGCGGATATCTGGTCGACCACTCCTGCGCCATATTGACCAGGGCGCCGTAGATCGAGCTGTCACCGTGAGGATGGTATTTACCCATCGTATCACCGACAATACGCGCACTCTTTCTGTGCGGCTTGTCAGGACCGTTGTTCAGCTCGATCATAGAGTAGAGCACGCGCCGCTGCACCGGCTTGAGACCGTCCCGCACATCGGGAAGCGCGCGGGAAGCGATCACACTCATGGCATACTCTATATACGATTTCTCCATGGTCTTCTGCAGATCCACATCCTCTATTTTGTCAAAAATTGTATCATCCATTAAATCGGTTTACTCCTTCCTCAGACTCAGATATCAAGATTTTTCGCATATTTCGCATTCGTCTCGATAAATTCGCGTCTTGGCTCCACTTTGTCCCCCATCAGCGTCGTGAATGTCAGATCGATCTCTGATTCCGCCTCCTCGTCCATGGATACTTTCAGAAGAATACGCTTCTCCGGATCCATCGTCGTGTCCCAGAGCTGCTCTGCGTCCATCTCGCCAAGTCCCTTATAGCGCTGTATCTTGTTATTCTGATCGCGTCCCACCTCGTCAAGGATCGCTGCCAGCTCCTCGTCAGAGTACGCGTACCATGTCTTTTTGTTCTTCTCCAGCTTATACAGAGGTGGTTTTGCCAGATACACATGTCCCTGCTTGATCAGCTCCGGCATAAACCGGTACAGGAAAGTCAGCATCAATGTCGCGATGTGCGCGCCGTCCACGTCGGCATCTGTCATGATGATGATCTTGCCGTAGCGCAGCTTCGTGATATCGAAATCCTCGTGGATCCCCGTGCCAAACGCAGTGATCATCGCCTTGATCTCCGCATTGCCGTAGATCTTGTCAAGCCTTGCCTTCTCCACATTCAGGATCTTGCCGCGCAGCGGAAGGATCGCCTGTGTCGCGCGGCTCCTCGCCGTCTTGGCGCTGCCGCCGGCGGAATCCCCCTCCACGATAAAGATCTCACAGTTCTCCGGATTCTTGTCAGAGCAGTCCGCAAGCTTGCCCGGAAGCGTCATCCCGTCGAGAGCAGTCTTTCTCCTCGTCAGATCGCGCGCTTTTCTCGCCGCCTCCCTGGCGCGCTGCGCCAGGATCGACTTCTCACAGATCTGCTTAGCCACAGTCGGATTCTGCTCCAGATAATAAGTGAGCTGCTCACTGACGATACTGTCAACAGCCCCTCTCGCCTCACTGTTTCCAAGCTTCTGCTTTGTCTGCCCCTCAAACTGGGGATCCTCGATCTTGATCGACACGATCGCTGTCAGACCTTCCCTGATGTCGTCTCCGCTCAGATTTGCCTCGCTCTCTTTCAGAAGTTTTGCATTTCTCGCGTAGTCGTTAAAAGTCTTTGTGATCGCATTGCGAAAACCTGCAAGGTGCGTACCGCCTTCAGGCGTATTGATATTATTGACAAAACTATAGGCGCTCTCCGTGTAGGAATCGTTGTGCTGCATGGCGACCTCGACATAAACGTTGTCCTTCTTGCCCTCAAAATAGAGCACATCCTCATACAGCGGCGTCTTGCTCCTGTTCAGGTAAGTCACAAACTCCTTGATGCCGCCCTCGTAATGAAATATCTTCTCCACGGTCCCGTCCTCCGGGCGCAGGTCGCGCAGGATGATCTTCAGGTCTTTTGTCAGAAACGCCATTTCCCGGAGACGCTGTTTCAACACGTCATAATCAAATACTGTCTCCTCAAAAACAGTCTTATCCGGGAGAAATGTGATCTTTGTCCCGGTCTTGTCCGATTCACATTCGCCGGTTATCTTGAGCGGATAGCATACATGTCCCCGCTCATACCGCTGGTTATAGATCTTTCCCTCGGCATAGATATTAACCTCAAGCCACTCGGAGAGCGCGTTCACGACCGATGCACCCACACCGTGCAGCCCGCCTGATACCTTGTATCCCCCTCCGCCGAATTTTCCGCCGGCATGCAGGATCGTAAATACAACTTCAACTGCGGGAATTCCTGCCTTATGATTGATCCCCACGGGAATCCCCCGCCCATTGTCGATGACAGTGATAGAATTATCGGAATTGATCGTGACATCGATCGTGTCGCAGTATCCTCCGAGCGCCTCATCGACCGCATTGTCAACAATCTCATACACCAAATGGTGCAGTCCCCTTGAAGACGTGCTGCCGATATACATGCCCGGTCTCTTTCTGACTGCCTCAAGACCTTCCAATATCTGAATCTGGTCAGCTCCATACTCCTCAGTACTCATATATTTCCTCCCATTCTGATGTATAGCCTCCCGGAATCTCCCTTATGTGAGATCTGAAACTCCATAAGGATCCCATATCCCTATACATGATCTATAGTCCTATCTATATTTTTTACTACCGCATTTGAAACCTCAAACACCTTATTGATCTCAAACCGGTTATTTACAAATTCCTCCAATCCCGTACAGGTGATGATCGTCTGGATATCACCGATGCTGTTCAACAGATGATTCTGTCTGCTGCTGTCCAGCTCCGACAACACATCATCGAGCAGCAGAAGAGGAATATCCTTCGTCATTTTCTTGACAAGCTCGATCTCCGACAATTTCAGCGACAGCGCGGCTGTCCTCTGCTGTCCCTGTGAACCAAATTTCCGGATATCGACACCCCCCGCCACAAAAGAAAAATCATCCCTGTGGGGTCCTACGCTTGTCTGCTTGAATCGGATATCTTTTTCCTGGCAGTCGGAAAGCCTTTTCTCAAAACATTCCGATTTCACATCAGGTTCATATATGATCTTAAGCGCTTCCTTTCCCCCGGAAAGTCTCTGATGGATCCCATAAATGATCTCGTTTAACTGATCGATGAACGCATTTCTGCTCTCAATGATCCTGCTTCCATATGTGACAAGCTGTGAATCCCACACAAAAAGAGTATCCTTCAAACCCGGATTGGCATACAGCTCTTTTAAAAGCTTATTTCTCTGGTTTATGATCCGATTGTAATGATTCAGATCGTGCAGATAAACGCTGTCAAGCTGGCACAGCTCCAGATCGACAAAACGCCGTCTCTCCGCCGGACCGTTCTTGATGATCGACAGATCCTCCGGCGAGAAAAAGACAACATTCAACAATCCCAGCAGGTCAGCAGCCTTTTTGATCTTTTGTCCGTTGATCGCGATCCCTTTGGATCTGTTTTTTCTAAGATGCATGTCAACGCGGTTTTCAAGCCCGTCCTTCACCACATGAGTCCGGATATGTGCCTCGTCCGCAGAGAAATTGATGACATCCTTATCCTTACTTCCCTTGTGGGATTTTGTCGTGGCAGACAGGAATATTGCCTCCAGGATGTTCGTCTTTCCCTGGGCGTTATCGCCGTAGAGGATGTTCGTGCCACTGTCAAAATCAATGGAAAGTGTCTCATAATTCCTAAAATTTTCAAGTTCCAATGACTTAATGATCATTCTATAACGCTCATTTCCCTTATAAGATCTTTGACCGGATCACAAAAGAATCTCCCTCAAAGCTCACTTCATCGCCGTCAATAAGTTTTTTTCCGCGCTGTGTCTCCACGCGTCCGTTTACCCTTACCTGTCCATCCTGGATCGCGATCTTCGCATCAACACCGGATCCTGCGAGCCCGGCAAGTTTCAGCGCCTGCCCGAGCTTGATATGTTCATCCCTGATCGTTATCTCTTTCATATATTCATACGCTCCTTTTTCTGGTATGCCCTGTAGATACGAACGATAGTACTACATCCGTCAGTTCACAGAACTGAACGTCACAGGCAGGATCAGATACGTATAATTTTCCTCGTCGTCTTTGATAAAACACGGCGCCTTCGAGTTGAGCAGCTTGATCTCCACCTGCTCATCATCGATCACCTTCAGCGCGTCGATCAGAAATTTCGGATCAAACCCGATCATCAGATCCTTGCCGGTCTTGGCAATATCGATCTCCTCATTCAGGCTTCCGATCACGGAATTCATCTTCAGTTCCATCACGTCGTCGAGGATGTTCAGAATGATCGGTTTCTTGTCACCCTCCTTCACAAGCAGGGTAGAGCGGTCGATACAATTCTGAAATTCTTTCTTGTTGATCGTAACTTTTGTCTCATAATCGGCAGACAGGATATTGTCGATCTTGAGATAATCGCCCTCGATCAGCCTTGAGACGACAGTCGTACTCTCAAATTCAAATAAAATATGTTTGCTGGTAAAGAAAATATTGACATCCCTGTCTGTATCTCCCGGCAGGATCTTGCTGATCTCACTCAGGGTTTTTCCCGGGACGATCACCTTTTTAGCCGGATAAGCATTTTTCAGATGGATGCGGCGCAGGGAGATACGCAGTCCATCCGAGGATACCACCTTCAGGATATCTTCATTGATCTCGAACAGTTCGCCTGTGAGGATCTTATTTGTGATGTTGTCCGCGATGGAAAAGATCGTCTGCCGGATGACTTCCTTCAATGTAAACTGCGACACACAGATCGATTCTGACCGGTCGATCTGTGGCAGGTAGGAAAAATCTTCCCCCGATTTTCCCACGATATTGAATTTTGCTTTCTCACAGGTGATCGTAGCTTTATAAGAAGGGTCTGTAGCGATCGTCACATCGTTGTCCGGAAGTTTTCGTACCATTTCCAGAAAGATCTTGGCATCCAGCGCGATGATGCCCTTCTCTGCGATCTCGCCTTCTATGATCGTCTCAATTCCCAGTTCCATATCGTTTGCGGTAAGTTTGATCTCACCCTTAGTGGCATCGATGAGGATACACTCCAGTATCGACATCGTGGTCTTACTCGGCACAGCCTTGGAAACGGTGTTCACACCATTTAAGAGATTCGACTTTGAACATATGATTTTCATGTGTATAACTCCCTTCGCTGTATTTGCAACATAGCCGGCACAACTGCGGCTGCAAAAAATATATATAATAATATATATATCCGTAGCAATCATAGTAATGGCCGTGGAAATGTGAATAATCCCTTTTTTTCTCTGAAATACGGGAAAATTGTCAGATATATCCTGTGGATAACCTTCATGATCTTTATGAAGTTATTCACAATCATTCACAATCCTTATAATGTATCTGAACCCTGGTCGGTCATGAGGGTGTCAGTTTTTTCTGAATGGTCTCGATCTTATTTCTCAGATCCTCGTCTGTCTGGATCTTTTCCTCAATCTTTTCCACACCGTGAATGACTGTAGTATGGTCCTTTTTACCCAGGTATGCCGCGATCATCTGAAATGTGGCTTCTGTCATCTGACGGCACAGGTACATGATGATCTGTCTGGGAACCACATATTCGGAATTGCGTTTTTTCGAAGTAATGTCTTCCTTTGAGATATTAAAATGTTCTGCCACGACATCGATTATGAGGGTCGGTGACACTTCGCGTCTCTGGTCCGGATAGATGACATCCTTCAGAGCGTCCTCAGCCAGGGCAAGGTTCAGTTCCTGTTTGTTCAGGCGTGCGTTTGCCATGACCTTATTCAGAGCGCCCTCAAGTTCACGGATATTGGACTTTATGTTGGTGGCAATGTACTGGATGATCTCATCGTCGATCTCCTTGTCATACATCTCTGCATTCTTGCGCAGGATCGCCATACGTGTCTCATAGTCGGGCGGCTGGATATCTGCGATCAGTCCCCACTCAAAACGGGAACGGAAACGCTCCTCTAAGGTCTCCATCTCCTTTGGCGGTTTATCGGAGGAAATAATGATCTGTTTGCCGGCAGAATGGAGGACATTGAATGTATGGAAGAATTCTTCCTGGGTCGATTCCTTTCCTATTATAAATTGTACGTCATCGATGAGGAGGACGTCGACTGTCCTGTATTTGTCGCGCAGCTTTGTCATTGCGGCCGCATTACCGCTTCGGATGGACTCGATGACTTCGTTGGTAAACTGTTCTGAGGTTACATACAGTACTTTTTTGTCCTGGTTCTGTTCTAACACAAAATGACCGATGGAATGCATCAGGTGCGTTTTGCCTAATCCGGCGCCTCCGTATAAATACAGAGGATTGTATGCTTCACCTGGGGATTCCGCCACGGCGAGTGCGGCGGAGTGGGCAAATTTGTTGTTGCTTCCCACGACAAAGGTGTCAAATTTGTACTTGTTATTCAGATTTGCATTTTCATATTTGAGACTGTTCACGCTTTTTTTCGGTTTGTCCGGTTCGGATGAGGTATTGCTTTTTTCTGCGATGGCATCCTCCTCCGCGATGAAGACGACATCATACTCGTGGTTCATAAGCTCTGAGATCGTTGCCTTAAAGCAGAAGTAATAATTTTTCTGGATATATTTTAATAAGCGTGCCTGGGCTGAGGGGATCAGGATCGTCACGATATCGTCCTCTACCTTATAAAATTGCAGTGGTTCAACCCAGTTATTGAATGAAATGGCGGTCAGGTCATATTCATCCCTGATCATTTCTTTGATCTCATTCCATCTGTCTTTTATTTCGTTCATGCGGTACCTCTGATCTACAAAAGTTTTTACTGTTCGCGTCTCCAATGAAAATACTCATACACATTAATAGTAACCCAAATGAGGAAAAATTGCAAATAAATGTGAAAATTTTTTGAAGTTATTCACGTAATCCCCAAATATTTGTGGTTATTGTGGATAACTTTATCCAAAATATGTGGAAATATGATTTTTTACACCTTTACAAAACAGAAATCCACAATATTGTGGATAAGACTGTGAATAGTTATATACATCATTCACATTGATTTTTTCAGATACTGCATCTGATCCGAGGACAGTTTTCTACATCTTTTCAACGAGATATCCACAAGTTAACCACAAATTGTGGATATCTTTATGATCCTGTGGATTTCATATCTTTTTCTGTGGAAAGTGTGTGGTTATATTTTTATCGCGATAAATATGGACAAATTTACATTATTTTTCTTGACTTCAATATTTTTATGGTATATAATCATCATGATATTTTCTGATACTTGGGATTGATACTGCCTGTGTTGCACACAGCGGGATCGATCGCACTGCATGACTGTATATCATGAAGTAATCTGGCAGTTTGTTCAAATGTCGGTCAGAGGGTTTTAGTGGTAAATCCTGCGGTGTTTTTGAAGAGGTGAATTGAGAAGGAGGTGTTTGGAATATGAAGATGACATATCAGCCAAAGAAAAGACAGAGAAGCAAAGTGCATGGCTTCAGGGCCAGAATGAGCACACCGGGCGGAAGGAAAGTTTTAGCGGCAAGACGTGCCAAAGGAAGAAAGAGATTATCCGCATAATTTACAGGTCACATTATGTGGCCTTTTTTTCTATGTACACGGGCAGGTCATTTCTCTGCCCGGTCACGCGCGGACGCGTAAAGTGAACGAGGATTGAGATGAGATTTTCGGAATCATTGAAGAGCAACAGGGATTTTAAGAATGTTTATAATCACAGAAAAAGTTATGCCAACAGATATCTGGTGATGTATGTATCAGAAAATGGATCAGATAAGAACAGACTTGGGATTTCAGTTAGCAAAAAAGTAGGGAACAGTGTGGTCAGACATCGTGTCAGCAGATTGATCAGGGAGAGTTATCGGCTCCATGAGGACTTGTTTCGCAGTGGGTATGACCTCGTGGTCGTTGCGAGGGTCAATGCGAAGGATGCGAAATACGCGGAGATCGAGAGTGCGCTGCTGCATGTGTCAAGGCTCCATAAAAATATATTGGTATAAGCAGGTGTTTTTATGAAAAAGCTTTTGATCGGACTGATATTAATTTACCAGAAGTACCTTTCACCGTTAAAATCGACGAAATGTCCGTATTTTCCCTCATGTTCCCAGTATGGACTCGAGGCGGTCAGACAGTATGGTGCCTTGAAGGGCGGGATGCTCAGCATATGGAGGATACTCCGCTGCAACCCTTTTTCAAAAGGGGGATACGATTCTGTTCCTTCTATTAATAATCGTATTGATAAGAAAGAAATGAAATTGAGAAAGAAATTGAAAACCTTTTATCGGTTTTGATTGATCAGGAGGAGTAAAATGGATTTCATGCTGTTAACGCAAAATTCAACTCCGATATTTAAGTACATTGTTAAGCTCTTAGGCTTAATCATGAATGGCATTTTCGAGTTTCTGAATTTGATTGGCATTCCAAATATCGGTTTATCTATTATTTTATTTACTATTGTCATTTATTTACTTTTGATGCCGCTTACCATCAAGCAGCAGAAGTTTTCAAAGCTTTCAGCGAGGATGAATCCTGAGATACAGGCGATACAGGCTAAATATAAGGGCAAGCAGGATCAGGCGTCCATGCTTGCCATGAATCAGGAGACGAAGGCGGTCTATGCGAAATACGGCGTGTCTCCTTCAGGCAGCTGTGTCCAGTTATTGATCCAGATGCCGATCCTTTTCGCGCTCTATCGCGTCATCTATGCTATGCCGGCATATGTGACCAAGATCGGTGAGGCTTTTGGCGTCCTTGCGGACAAGATCATGCAGGCGCCGAACGGTGTGGAGGAAGTAAAGGCTTTGTCCTCCGCGGTCTATTTTGCGAAAAATTTTGACATTGCCGGAAATACGAGAAATGCGATCATCGATACCCTGAACAAGACGTCGACACTCGATATGGCTGCTCTTTCCGAGAAGTTTGGTCTCGCAGAGCTGACTTATAATGGCAGTCTGATCCTGTCGAACAGTGCTGAGAAGGGATTGCTGGATGTATACAATAATTTCCTGGGACTGAATATCGGCAACTCTCCGATGGATACGATGAAGACGGCTTTTGCGGCAGGAAATTATCTGCTTCTGGCAGGCGCGATCGCGATCCCCGTTCTTGCGGCAGTCACACAGTGGCTGAATTATAAACTGATGCCGCAGGCGGCGACAAACGACGACAATAAGAAGAAACAGCCCGCCAACGACACGGCAGAGGCGATGCAGCAGTCCATGAAGATGATGAATACGCTGATGCCGATCATGTCAGCGTGGTTCTGTCTCACGCTTCCCGCCGGTATGGGTCTGTACTGGGTGATCGGTGCCGTGGTCAGGAGTATCCAGCAGGTTGCGATCAACAAGCATATCGACAGGATGGATATCGACGCGGAGCTTGAGAAGAATGCAGAGATATATAAAGAGAAATTGAAGAAGCAGGGGATCGATCCGGCGAAGCTCCAGGCGGCTGCCAGGACAAATACGAAAAACATCACATCAAAGACAGCTTATCAGAGTACTGCATCAAAGAGGCCTGCAAAGACGGATGAGGAGAAGGCTGAGGACGTCAGAAGATCTACGGAATACTATAACAAAAATGCAAAGCCGGGAAGCCTTGCGGCGAAAGCAAACATGGTAAAACAGTACAACGAAAAGAAATAGGGATATGTTTATATTTTATGGGGGAAATTAAAATGGAGTACATGGAATTTAAAGGTAGGACCAAGAGTGATGCCATTACAGATGCGTGCAGACATTTTTCGATACCGAGTGATAAGCTTGACTACGAAGTGGTCGAGGAGGGGAAAGCAGGTTTTCTCGGAATGGGAGCGAAGCCGGCTGTCATCAGGGCAAGGGTAAAAGAGGAAGTACATGAGGAAGTGATCGAACCTGTGAAGCTTGCCGATGAGCCGGTCGGGGAGAGTGCGCCGGAGACGCCCGCAGGTATCGTTGATATCGATGTTGAGGCTGTGTCAAAAAAATTTCTGTGCGATGTGTTTGCTGCCATGGGGATCCAGGTGGAGATCGAGGCAAAATATGATGATTCCCAGAAAACGCTGGAGGTGGATCTCAGCGGTGACGAGATGGGTGTGCTGATCGGAAAGAGGGGACAGACACTTGACTCGCTGCAGTACTTGATCTCCCTGGTCGTCAATAAGGGGACGGCTGAGTATATCCGGGTGAAGGTGGACACGGAAAATTACCGGCAGAGACGCAGGGAAACACTGGAAAACCTGGCAAAGAATATCGCTTACAAGGTAAAGAGGACGAGAAGGCCGGTATCTCTGGAGCCGATGAATCCATATGAGAGAAGGATCATCCACTCCGCACTGCAGAATGACAAATACGTGACGACACACAGTGAGGGCGACGAGCCGTTCCGCCGCGTGGTGGTGACCCCGAAGAAGGACAGCAGTTATAATGACAACAGAGGTTATCGCGGAAACAGAGGTTATAACAGGAATTACGGTAAGGGTTATGGCAAAAGTAACAAAGATCATAACAGGGACGGAAATCACGCAGTATCCAGTGCCGGGACGGTTGAACAGGAGTAGCAGATCATGATAGAATGAACCTTGAGAGATCAAGGTTCATCTTTTTGTGCACACGGGCGTCCAGAGGAAGATTGTCAGCATGCGCTGACGGACGCCCGGCGCGCGAGTAGGGAAGAGGTCATTCCCCTACTCGATTGTACACGGGCTTCCAGAGGAGGAATAAAAATGAAGTCAGATACCATAGCAGCGATTGCCACAGCTGTCAGTGATTCGGGAATCGGCATCATCAGGATGAGCGGCGGGGATGCAGTGGAGATCGCCGACCGGGTGTACCGTTCGAAACAGAACCGGAAGCGGCTTTCCAGTGTCAGGAGCCACACGATCCATTATGGATATATATATGATGGTGATCTGCTGGTCGATGAAGTGATGGTCGCAGTGATGCGTGCTCCGAATACGTATACGAAGGAGGACGTGGTTGAGATCGACTGTCATGGCGGGATCCTTGTGATGAATCAGATCCTGGAAGTGGTTCTCAGGAACGGATGCAGACTTGCTGAACCGGGTGAGTTTACGAAGAGGGCTTTTCTGAATGGCAGGATCGATCTGTCAAAGGCAGAGGCTGTCATGGATATCATTCACTCCAAAAATGAATTTGCCCTGAGATCCTCTGTGAAACAGTTAAGCGGTGCGGTTTCTGACAAAGTGCGTTCCCTGCGCGGGGATATTCTGCATGAGATCGCTTTTATCGAGTCGGCGCTTGACGATCCGGAGCACATCAGTCTCGACGGGTACACAGAAAGGCTCAGGGAAAAAACAGAGAAGATCCAGTCAGAGCTGGGCAGGCTGATCGCCAGTTCCGACAATGGGAAGATGCTCAGGGATGGGATCGATACCGTCATTGTCGGCAAGCCAAATGCCGGAAAATCATCTTTACTGAATCTGCTCGTCGGTGAGGAGAGGGCGATCGTCACGAGTGTCGCCGGAACGACGCGGGATGTATTAGAAGAATCCATCAAACTGCACGGTGTGGGACTGAACATCATCGATACGGCAGGGATCCGCAGTACCGATGATGCGGTTGAGAAGATCGGCGTGGAGAAAGCGAGAAAATATGCAAAGGATGCGGACCTGATCGTATATGTAGTGGATGCATCATGTGCGCTGGATGAGAATGATGAGGAGATCATGGAGCTGATCGCGGATAAGAAAGTGATCGTGCTGCTGAACAAGACGGATCTGGAGCAGGTGGTCAGCGAGGATGAGATCGTGAGAAAACTGACAGATGTGTCATCAAATGCTGACAGTAATGAGCTGGCACATCTGTCAGTCATAAAGACTTCCACAAAGGAGAATACAGGTATTGACGTGTTTGAGCGAACGGTCAGACAATTATTTTTTGGTGGTGAGATAGCGGTCAATGATGAGATCTATATCACAAATCAGCGGCATAAACAGGCATTGGCGGAGGCGTCTGAAAGTATGGAACTGGTGCTGAGGAGCCTGGATGACCAGATGCCGGAGGATTTTTATTCTATCGATCTGATGAGTGCATATGCCGCTCTGGGAAGGATCATCGGGGAGGAAGTTGGGGAGGATCTTGTCAATGAGATCTTTTCGAAGTTTTGTATGGGGAAATAGAGTTCGAAATAGAGGTCAGGTTTAAAACTTGTGTCTGACCAGAAAATATGATAGAATATATGAATCATCAGAGTGTGGGATTATATTTTCAGAAAGCATAGATTGAAAGAAGGAGCTGTATGGCTGGAATAAGGGAAAAGGTGGATGTGTGCGTTGTCGGCGCAGGGCATGCGGGATGCGAGGCTGCGCTTGCCTGCGCGCGGATGGGTCTGGAGACAGTGATCTTTACGGTGAGCGTGGACAGCGTGGCGCTGATGCCCTGCAATCCGAATATCGGCGGATCATCAAAGGGACATCTGGTGCGGGAGCTCGATGCGCTCGGCGGCGAGATGGGAAAAAATATCGATAAGACATTCATTCAGTCCAAGATGCTGAATGTCTCAAAAGGTCCGGCTGTCCACTCCCTCCGAGCTCAGGCTGACAAGGCGGAGTATTCCCGCGAAATGCGAAAAGTCCTCGAGAACCAGGAACATCTGACGATCAAACAGGCGGAGGTGGTCGGACTGCTGGCGGAGGATCAGGCAAAAGCGGAGGGGTTGTATCAGAAGAGGATAACCGGGGTTCAAACCTTTACCGGAGCTGTCTATGAGGCGAAAGCGGTGATCCTCTGCACAGGAACGTATCTGAAAGCCCGCTGTCTGTGCGGTGAGGCGATCACACATACAGGACCAAATGGCCTGCAGGCTGCGAATTATCTGACAGACAGTCTGGAATCGCTCGGTGTGGAGATGCAGAGGTTTAAGACGGGTACGCCGGCGCGAATGGACAGGCGCTCGATCGATTTTGGAAAAATGGAAGAACAGCTTGGAGATGAACGGGTCGTGCCGTTTTCTTTTTCCACGGATCCGGAGGAGGTACAGATCGATCAGGTCTCATGCTGGCTGACTTATACCAATGAACGTACGCACGATATTATACGTGCAAATCTTGACCGTTCACCGATCTATGCCGGCATCATCGAGGGCACAGGACCCCGGTATTGTCCTTCGATCGAGGACAAGGTCGTGAAATTTGCAGATAAGGAACGGCATCAGGTTTTTATAGAACCGGAAGGACTGCACACCAATGAGATGTATGTCGGCGGTATGAGTTCTTCCCTGCCGGAAGATGTGCAGCTTGCGATGTACCGGACAGTTCCCGGACTGGAAAATTGTAAGATAGTTAAAAATGCCTACGCGATCGAGTATGACTGTATCCGGTCGGATCAGTTGTATCCGACGCTCGAGTTCAGAAAAATACAGGGTCTGTTCAGCGCCGGTCAGTTTAACGGGAGCAGCGGGTATGAGGAGGCGGCGGCACAGGGGCTGATCGCTGGCATGAATGCCGGGCTCTTTATCAGGGGAAAGGAACAGATCGTGCTTGACCGCTCACAGGCGTATATCGGCGTCCTGATCGATGATCTTGTCACAAAGGAAAATCCTGAGCCGTACCGGATGATGACTTCGCGTGCGGAGTACAGGCTTTTGCTCCGTCAGGACAACGCTGATCTGCGGCTTCGAAAGATCGGCTATGAGGCGGGGCTGGTCACGAAGGAACAGTATGAGTATGTGTGTGAGAAGGAGAGGCTGATCGCGTCTGAGATAGAGCGTCTGCAGAATGTGAGAGTCGGCGCCAACAGGGAAATGAAGGAATTTCTGGAAAGCAGGGGAAGCAGCGGGTTGAAGACAGCGGCGACACTTGCGGAGCTGATCAGCAGACCGGAGCTTTCCTATGAGCTGGTTGCAGAGATCGATCAGGACAGACCAAAGTTGTCTGATGATGTCATTGAACAGATCAATATTAACATTAAATATGACGGATATATCAAACGCCAGTTAAAACAGGTGGAGCAGTTCAAAAAGATTGAAAAAAAGAAGATTCCTGCTGACATTGATTATGAGGATATCAGAAATCTGAGACTTGAGGCGAGGCAGAAGCTTCAGAAGTTCAAGCCGGTTTCGGTTGGGCAGGCTTCGCGCATCAGCGGGGTTTCACCGGCGGATATCTCGGTGCTGCTGGTTTATCTGGAACATTTTGCGGTTGTCATAGACAGCAGTGGATCTCACTGTGATTCGATAACAGGAGGTTGATGAAATGAAAAAAATGCTGCCATATGTTTTTACCATCTTTTTTCCCTATTATATGGTATTATTGATCTGCAGTCTTTTTAGCCATCATATCATGAAATATGTTTTTCATGACAATTTTTATCTGGGCATCCTGTATCTTTTTATTTTATGGGTGATCGCGCTGATCAGTGTGATCGTATTCAATGTAAAACATTTAATGAAAAAGACAGAAGCAGTCAAGGTGGCGAGCATTAACATGGTTATAAAAATTGCACAGATACCCGCTTATGTATTTATTTTTGTGGCTGGACTTGCATGTCTGTTGACGATATTTACATTTGGGATTTCTATCGTTTTCGTGATCTTAGATTGTGCATCCATTTTTTTGAGCGGACTGATCGGAGTATCTGCTGTGATGCGATGTCACGAGGAGGGTATTCTGGGAAAGACAGAAATGGTCGTTTATTGCGTTTTGCAGTTTGTCTTTTGCCTGGATGTTGTCAGTTCGATTATCATGTACAGGAAAGCAAAAGTTAAAAATCCCACAATATTGACGGGCGGTAATAAATAGAAGTTGCAGATTGGATAAGAGAGAGAACAGTATGGATTTGAAAAAATATGATTTAGTACTATTAAATGATAGTATAAATGAACTGGGGATGAGACTGGACGACCACCAGATCGACCAGTTGATACAGTATTATGAATTATTGATCGAGTGGAACCGTTTTATGAATCTGACCGCGATCACAGAATGGAATGATGTATGTACGAAACATTTTATTGACAGCATGTCACTGTGCAAGGCGTTAGATTGTTCGGGGGATCTGTCTGTGATCGATGTCGGGACAGGGGCAGGTTTTCCGGGGATTCCTTTAAAGATCGTTTTTCCAAATTTAAGGATCACGCTTCTGGATTCTTTGGGAAAGAGGGTCAGATTTCTGAATGAGGTGATCGGGCAGCTGGGGTTGAATGATGTTGAGGCGGTACATGGCAGAGCCGAGGATTTCGCTAAGCCCGGCTTACTGCGGGAGCAGTTTGATCTGTGTGTGTCGCGGGCAGTTGCGAACCTGTCTACCTTGTCAGAATACTGTCTTCCCTATGTAAAGATCGGAGGATCTTTTATCTCGTACAAATCAGAAAAAATCTCCGAGGAGATGCAGACTGCACAGCATGCGATCAAACTTCTTGGCGGAGATATTTGTGATCAAAAAGAATTTCTTTTACCCAACTCTGATATTTACAGAAATCTGTTCCAGGTTAAAAAGGTCAGATCTACACCGAAAAAATACCCAAGAAAGGCTGGGCTCCCCTCCAAAGAGCCGCTTTAATATGACAGGGATGCCTATAGACATCCCTGTATAAAAAAGATTTATAAATAACCTGAATTTGACACGTCTGAATACATATGCAATGTCCTATCCTTACAGCGATCGCTATAGAAGTCTTCCCTACCCGATCTTATGTATTTATATGATATCATGTCATGTTATTTGTGCTGTTTGAATTTAAACTTGAACTGAAAATATGAAATGCTGTTTTTTATGCGCAGACCCGTGCAGGTAGAATGTGTCATTCAGGCGTTGCATGGATCACGTAACGAGTGGTGAAGAAGGACATTCCCGCTCGATCAGATATGGAAAGGAAGAAACCAATGGATAAAAAAGAGATGTTACTGTTAAAGGAGGCTGAGCGGAAACGGATCGCTGAGGAACTTCACGATACTACGGTTCAGGATATGGTATGTCTGTCACAGCAGCTGGAGCTAATTTTATTGTACATGGAACAGGATGTGACACTTGCCAGATTGGAGACAGCGGTTGCGCGCAAGCATGTCAAGTCCATGATCAATGATATGCGTGATACGATTTACAATCTTCGTCCTATGATATTGAGTGATATTGGCTGGCAGGCTCTGTTCGATCGGTTGAGAGACCGGATGTTGAGTGAAGATCCCAGATTAAGGATCCATTTTGATATTGATGCAGTGGAGACGTCGGATGAAATAACAGCGATATCCATATATCGGGTTGTGTGTGAGGGTTGTCAGAATATTATCAAGCATTCTGGTGCGGATCGTATTGAGGTTTCTGTAAAAGATCATGGAACATTTATCAAAGTCTGCATCCGGGATAACGGGGTCGGAATGAATCATGGGAAGGATGCCGGTAAGAATCATTTTGGACTGCAGTTTATGAGTGAGAGAGTGGATGCGGTTTCGGGAAAGATGATCATTGTTTCTGATCTTACAGGTACATTGATCGAGATTGAGATTCCGATGGAAAGAGGGGAATATAAATGATACGTGTTATGGTTGTAGATGATCACAAGATGGTTCGCGAAGGTCTGACCAGGCTGATCGAGTATGATGAGGAGATCAGGGTCGTCGACGAAGCAGGGGATGGTTTGGAATGTATACATAAGATTCGAAGTGCAAAACCGGATGTCATCCTGTTGGATATCAATATGCCGGAGGCAGATGGTATAGGGACGCTGAAAGAGTTAAACCGCAGGAAGTACCGTCCTAAAATTTTGATATTGACAGTACATAATGAGATCGAATATCTGATGAAGGTGCTTGACCTGGGCGTTGATGGTTATATTTTAAAGGATTCCAGTTCAAAAGAATTGATAAGGGCTATCCGTTTTGTCTATGAGGGAGAGCGGTTTATTCAGCCCAGTCTGATCCCGCTGTTAAATTCAAAGCTGATCGCAAGAGATTTGGATCAGGAAAAGATCGATTCATTGACAAACAGAGAGCTTGAGGTTTTGAAGCTGGCTGCGCTCGGCCATTTTAATAAAGATATAGCGTCGATCCTTTCTATTACAGAACGCACTGTGAAAAATCATCTGTCAAGTGTCTTTCAAAAGATTGACTGTACCGACAGAACACAGGCGGCAATATTTTGTATCAGAAATGGTGTGGTCCGAGTACATGAGTGATGCCTGTGTACATGAAAATAGAAAATGTTTCACGTGAAACATTTTCTAAAAATATTTTAGAGTATTGTTGATTAAGTGATTAAGATCCTGTATTGCGATTTTCTACAATTAGAAACTTTGAATCTGTAGAAAATAGCTAAAGCATCTTGACTTGTTCGATTCTTGATCATGTATGTCAGAAGTCTTGTTGAAGTTTGTCGTAATTGTGTTTTTATACATTTTAAAAAATGTAGTATGCAATTTGCATTGGACATTTTCCTACAGGTTCTTATAAAAATAATAAGTATGGATTGTTATTATTTTTTTAAGTGGTATTTCTAAAGTAATTGTTACATATGGATCGCAAAATAAATATATGAGAAATTGCTAAAATAATTATTATAATGTATTTGTGTATAAAGTTTTGTAAATACAAATCTGTATAAAAATCTGATATGTAAAAGAGAGACTATGAAAGAGGAAATTTAGATCAAGTGATGGAACTGATCAACAGAATTTCAAGTGTTTACTAATTGCCATCGAAAGAGAAGACGAAGAGGATGAATCAACTGACTGGGAAGGAATGGGAGGTAGAAGGTCTGCAGATAATATGCTGTAAAAATGGAGTCATCATACTTTGGGAGAAACAGTGTATATGATGTTTTTGAAAAATATCCTCCAGCACATCAAGTAGAACAGCCTCAACGCAGAGGCTACGTCGACTGAATACAGTTTAAATATCACATAAAGTGGAGCGTGTAGATTTAAATATGCTTTAGTACTCTATCCACTTGTGGGATGCATAATTTGTGTCAGAATTAGTATAGCATTGTATTATTCCTTGAGTAATCAGCATCTGCTGTGCGCACCAGTACCGCGTTGTCGTCGGTCAATGATATGCCACTGTATTGCAATCCTCCTTCGCCTTGTCCTGGAGCGGACTTCAAGCATTGATTATTCGGAATTTAATGCTATGCTGTGCTAGTATTCTATCCAGTTAGAAATTGGAGGATGGGACTGCATATTTCGTGCCAGTGCTAGTGCTTCATCCAGTCAGAAATTAGATTTGTGAGCCACATGATTTGTGCCAGTGCTAGGCAAAATTTCGACGGCGATGCGGTGGCATCGTCTAGAAATTTTAACGACGCAATGGTGCAAAGCAGGTGGTTCACGAATTCAATTTCTGGCCGGATGGAGTACTAAAGCGTGTTTTAAGAATACTTTCTGTTAGATGTGCGTCATAATTTGTGGGAGATTTGTGCTGAATGAAGGAGACATAGAGGGCTATGTTGACTGAGTGCGGTGTAAATATCACACAAAATAGGGTATGCAGATGGCGGAAATGATTTTTTAAACACGCTCTAGCGCGGACTTCAAGCATTGATTAATCGGAAATTAATGCAATGCTGTGCTAGAAAAAATTTCGACGGTAATGCGGTGGCATCGTCTAGAAATTTTAATGATGGCATAGTGCAAAACAGGCAATCCACGAGTCTGGTTTCTACTACAACGAAAATTAAGTTTCTGGTACATTGACGCAGAATGATTGTTTCAGATGCAGGGCGGAGGAATGAGTCGTAGCGGTGGATACGGCGATTGACGACAACATAAGGACTTAATAGTTTTTTGCAGATGAATAATCAGGCAAGTCAAGGTGTCAGTTACTTAATATTTGTTGTTTAAATAATAAAAAATATATGAAGAATATCAATTTTGAAGAGAAATAGTTACAGTTCAGATTAGGACTTTGCATTACGCTGCAAATTATGGCTTATACAAGCCACGTAAAAACACATAGCGGTTGAGAAGCATCAAGTCCATCGCATGCCGAACCTTGTTCGGTTTGGCGATATTTGCTTGGCTTGATGCCCGTAACAGGAAGCCGAAGGCTGAACTGTTACGAGAAACATAAAAATCTTTAGCGTCACTTTGACTTGATAAGATCAATCAAAAATGAAAGAAACTGTTATCAAAAAGAAAATTCAGGCATCCAGGTAAAAATTATGGTTACCGTTTTTTATAGTGGTGCTTAATACAAATTTTATCTTTTTGTGTATGGGTATACTATAGAAACAAATAGGAAACGCCAGATACTTCATTACTCATGTCATAATATGAGCGAACACCAGATAAAAACGATCATGCATTGCATGGAATATTTTCAGTATTATATATTGGAAAAAAATCGTATAAAAGAGAAGAAAAAATAAGAAGTCAATCTGTTTAAAAAAGTATAGTAGTTGAAGAGTAGAGAACAGTGCTACAAAAAAATATATTTTGGCTTGGTTGACCTGTTACAAGTAGATGACAGAGAAAAAATAGAAATAAAAAATTTGATGTTTCACGTGAAACATTGAATTTTTATATAGCATATATATTCCATTAGTGGTATAATAAATAGGAACTGTAAAAATAACTCATGACAAGTTATTTCTAAATAGTTCCTAAACATCGAACAATATAAGGTTTAGATCGGTATGGAGGAATGAGATGGGGAGAATCATTGCAATAGCAAATCAAAAGGGCGGCGTCGGTAAGACTACGACTTCAATCAATTTGTCAGCATGCATTGCGGCAAAAGGAAAGAGGGTATTGGTCATAGATATCGATCCACAGGGAAACACTACAAGTGGATATGGTATCGAAAAAAATGAGTTGGAGAATACAATATATGAGTTGATATTAGGCGACTGTTCGATTGAAGATTGTATTTTAAAAGAGGTACTCCCAAATATTTCCATCCTACCATCAAATGTTAATTTAGCTGCAGCGGAGATTGAACTGATAGGCGTCGAGAAAAAAGAATTTATATTAAAAAATGAAGTGGACTGGGTAAAGGACAGGTATGATTTCATCATTATCGATTGTCCGCCATCTCTGAATCTGCTCACAGTGAATGCCATGACAACGGCGGATTCTGTGTTGGTTCCGATCCAGTGTGAATATTACGCATTGGAGGGATTGAGTCAGTTGATCCATACGGTAAATCTCGTAAAGGAGCGTTTGAATCCTGATCTGGATATGGACGGTGTAGTTTTTACAATGTATGATTCCCGTACAAATCTCTCCTCACAGGTTGTCGAAAATGTGAGAAGTCATTTGAGCCAGAAGATCTATAATACATTGATCCCAAGAAATATCAGGCTTGCGGAAGCGCCCAGTTATGGCAAACCGATCAATATGTATGATCCGAAGTCAGCAGGTTCGGAGAGTTATATGGCATTGGCTGATGAAGTGATTCAGAATAATATGTAGAAATGATTTCATTAAGGAGCTGTTATGGAATAACTTTTAATTTTGACGCAGTATAAATCCACACAGGCTAGGCGGAGGAATGAGGCGTACTGGACGTACGCCGATTGACGACAACGACGCATGTGTGGATTTAGGCAAGTCAAAATGAAAGTTTATTTCATAACAGATCCTAAGTTTACCAGAAGGAGAAAAAAATGGCACAAAGAGGATTGGGTAAAGGTCTTGATTCGCTGATACCTGCGTCGGGAAGCAGTGAGAGCAAAGAGGTAAAGCAGGCGGAAACGATGGTAAAGATCGCTAAGGTTGAGCCAAACAGGAATCAGCCCCGAAAAAATTTTGACGAAGATGCATTACAGGAACTGGCAGATTCGATCAAACAGTTTGGTCTGCTTCAACCGATACTTGTGCAGGACAGAAAAGGTTTCTATGAGATCATTGCTGGGGAGAGGAGATGGCGGGCGGCAAAACTCGCAGGTCTCAAAGAAGTTCCGGTCATTATCCGGAATTATACAAACCAGGAAATCGTCGAGATCTCTCTGATCGAGAATATCCAGAGAGAGGATCTGAACCCGATCGAGGAAGCACAGGCATACAAGAGACTTCTGGAGGAGTTTCATCTGAAACAGGACGAAGTGGCAGAGCGGGTTTCCAAGAGCAGGACAGCAGTGACGAACAGTATGCGTTTATTGAAGCTTTGTGATAGCGTCCAGCAGATGATCATTGACGATATGCTTTCGACTGGACATGCGCGTGCTTTGATTCCGATTGAGGATGTTGATCTTCAGTTGCAGCTTGCACAGCGGATATTTGATGAAAAATTGAGTGTTCGCGAAGTCGAGAAGATCGTCAAAGGGATATTAAAACCGGAGACGGATAAGCCAAAAAAGGAGGAGCCGCCTCAAAATATACAATACATTTATCAGGACATTGAAAATCGATTAAAGGAAAAACTTAGCAGAAAAGTTGAGATCACATCAAAAGGAAAAAACGGTACAGGTAAGATAGAAATTGAATTTTATTCTAATGATGATCTGGATCATCTGATCGAATCACTTTCAAATATCAATATATGACGGGAGAAACAAATGAACAACAATTTTTTAAACAGCCTGGGATTAGGAAATATCGATATAGGGTTTATCTTTTTGGGATTACTGGCGTTCAGCATTTTATTATTGATATTGATCATTGCAGCTTTTGTACAGATCAGTAAGTTTAAAAAGAAATACACAAGATTTATGCTGGGAAAAGACGGCGCAAACTTAGAGAAAGATATCATGACACTATATGAAGACAATAAGTACATGAAACTCAGCATTGATAAGAACAGAGAGGATATCAAGGAACTTTTCAAAAAACATGAGGCTGCATTTCAAAAGGTTGGGCTTGTCAAATATGATGCATTTACGGAAATGGGCGGAAAACTTAGTTTTGCACTGGCTTTGTTGGATGAAAAGAACAATGGATTTATCATTAATTCGGTGCATAGTTCGGACGGATGTTATTCTTACACAAAACGGGTGAAGGACGGGGATTCCCAGATCGCACTCAGCAATGAGGAAAAGGTGGCAGTGGAGCGTGCTGTCAACGGTAACACATCCGATAACATGTAAATGATATTTTGTTACTGCTCAGTTGTCTGTCAAAGGAGTGCCGGAGATGCCGCTGTCTATGTCTTTAATGAACAAATATTATGCCAGGACCGACAGGCATCACAGTAACAATCGTTATGATTCATAGAAAAAGAATGGGGGATTCTTGTATGAAATTAGTTACAGTTGAAGATTTAAGAGAAGGCGATATTATTGCCAATGATGTCCTGCTTGAAGATTATACAGTTGTATTGAGTAAAGGAACTGTGATCAAAGCGCCGTATATTGACAAGCTGCGCGAGATGGGAATCTTTACAGTATATGTTGAAGAGCCGAAAGAAGCTGCAAAATCACCGTCCGCACCGCAGAAACCGGCACCCAAAGCACCTGCGGTACCTGCACCGCAGAAACTGGCACCCAAGGCGCCCGCACCGCAGAAGCCGATGGCCAAAGCGCCGTCTGCACCGCAGAAACCAGCGCCTCAGGCAGTAAAAACGCCAGTTCAGCCCAAAGTGCCGGCCGATCCGAAAGAAAAACCCGTCGCACCAGCGCCCAGAAAACAGATTTCGATGGAAAAGGTAACCATACTGCGCGATGATGTGGAGGAGCAGGTCAAAAATAAGATTAAGGACATTCTGGAGATGCATGTCTACCAGCAGACAGAGGGGCTGGAAAAGATCGCGGAGACTGCGCAGAATATCATAACAGATATTCTTGAGGAGGAAGAGGTTGTAGAGAAAGTCTATGACGTGAAGGAGAGAAGTGCTGACATTTATGAGCATTCGCTTCAGGTCTGTACGATCTCCACACTGATCGCATTAAAACTTGGTCTGACAAAAAAGCAGGTTTATGACATCAGTGTTGCTTCCCTGATCCATGATCTGGGACTGCGTTATCTGGTAGTGCGGTATGAGGATCAGGATATCAATCTCCTCCCTGCAAAGGAACAGGAGGAATACAAGAAACACTCGATCTATGCCTATACGGCGATCAAAAATGAGACGTGGCTCTCTGATAACGCGAAAGAGATCGTGATGAACCATCATGAGCGCAAGGATAAGAGCGGATATCCTCTCGGCACAGATCTGGTCTCCCGCATGACCCAGATCGTTGGCGTATGTGACGAATTTGATGAACTGATATGCGGGATCGGAAAGGCCAGGGTCCGTGTTCACGAGGCGATCAACAATATCAGGAATTACAGCGGGATCTGGTATGATTCAGATATCGTATCAACATTTTTACAGCTGATCGCTGTCTATCCATTTGGATCGAAGGTGAGGACAAACAGGGGAGAGGTCGGAATCGTTATGCGTCAGAATCCGCATTTTCCGGAGAGACCAGTGCTGCGTATTGTGGAGGACAAGTACGGACAGGCGATCCATGCAGAGCTGATCGTCGATCTGATCAAGGATACTTCTGTGGTGATACAGGAAGTGATCAAATAAAGGAGAAACAGATATGTCTGATATTTTTAATGAGGAGAATATGCGGCATATCCTGCAAAAATATGTGTTCAGCGGAGAAACATTGGTGGCAGGTATCCATGCTGTATCCCATGAAACGGAGATAAGCGGCGTTTTTGGGAAGTGTACCTGCACGGAGAACAGCCTGATCCCGGATGAGGATGGAAGTGTCATCGTGTTGAATAAGAAAAAATACTCTGCTTATGATATCTATATCGGCATTACAGAACAGTCTCTGGTCATCGCTGATTGTGAACAATGCAGTTATCTGTATGAATTTGAAGATGGGTCAGATGCTGATGCAGTAGATGTGCAGAACGTATCGTCAGAAATATTTCTTACGGATATCGGAACGTGTTATGCATTGGCAGATATTCGCAGCTGTGAGATCAAAAAGGGGTGGATGGGCTCCGTGAAGTGTTCTCTCACCATGAGGAATGGAAGTCATTTTAAGCTAATGTTTCCAAAACTTGGCGGATTGGGCGGCGGTATGCCGCATCATGCGGAGTATCGTGACCGGATCATAGAGCGGTTGAGCGGAAGTGCACAGATATGAAAAGCAGATGGCCATAACAAAAATGAAGATGTAACCATACAAAAAGAATGATGAGGAGTGCAGTGAAATGATAGACATTAAATTTTTGAGAGAAAATCCCGATGCAGTGAAAGAAAATATCAGAAAAAAATTTCAGGATCATAAGCTTCCGCTTGTCGATGAGGTGATCGAGCTGGATGCGATGGCGCGAAAGACACAGCAGGAGGCAGACAATCTCCGCGCGGAGCGCAACAAGCTTTCCAAACAGATCGGAGCCCTGATGGGACAGGGTAAGAAGGACGAGGCTGAGGAAGTCAAGAAACAGGTGAGTGCCCAGGCAAAGACACTTGAAGAACTGGCTGAAAAAGAAAAGGAACTGAGCGAGAAGGTGACAAAGATCATGATGACGATTCCGAACATCATCGATCCGAGTGTGCCGATCGGCAGGAATGATGCGGAGAATGTGGAGATCCAAAAATATGGAGATCCGGTCGTGCCCGATTTTGAGATACCGTATCACACAGAAATCATGGAAAGACTGAATGGCATTGACCTCGACAGCGCGCGAAAAGTGGCGGGAAATGGATTTTATTATCTGATGGGTGATATAGCGCGTCTTCACTCTGCAGTGATATCCTATGCGAGGGATTTCATGATCGACAGGGGATTTACGTACTGCGTGCCGCCTTTTATGATCCGGAGCAATGTTGTGACTGGTGTTATGAGCTTTGACGAGATGGATGCGATGATGTACAAGATCGAGGGAGAGGATCTCTATCTGATCGGAACAAGCGAGCATTCCATGATCGGAAAGTTTATCGATACGATCCTCCCGGAAGCGGAGCTTCCCAAAACTTTGACAAGCTATTCACCATGTTTTCGGAAAGAGAAGGGTGCGCACGGACTGGAAGAACGCGGCGTTTACAGAATACACCAGTTCGAAAAACAGGAGATGATCGTTGTCTGCAGGCCCGAAGAGTCTCCGATGTGGTTTGACAGGTTGTGGCAGAACACAGTGGATCTGTTCAGAAGTCTTGACGTACCGGTGCGCACGCTTGAATGCTGTTCTGGTGATCTGGCAGATCTCAAGGTGAAGTCCATTGATGTGGAAGCATGGTCCCCGAGACAGAAGAAGTATTTTGAGGTGGGAAGCTGCTCCAATCTCGGTGATGCGCAGGCGAGGCGATTGAAGATCCGGGTGAATGCGGAAAAGGGAAAATATTTTGCCCATACTTTAAATAATACAGTGGTTGCACCTCCCAGGATGCTGATCGCATTTCTGGAGAACAATCTGCAGGAGGACGGTTCTGTCAGGATTCCGGAGGCACTGCGGCCGTATATGGGCGGAAAAACAGAAATAAAATAAATCTTCAGGATTGGAAAGGCTTGATCACAGTGCACAGATATTTGAGGGCTATTGGTTTTAGCAAATTAAAGAGGAGAGAAGAGCTGCGGGCGCTGATCAATGAGGTGGTCGAGCGGACGATACTGTCTCCGGAGAAAATGGATCAAAAAGGAGATGGCAGGAAAGAGGCGGGTTACGTGTCTGCGAGAGATATCGCGGCAGACGAGGACGACTTTGTGTATGCGGAGCTGTCTCTTGATTTTGTGCATGGCGCCGGTATCTGTGTGCGGGGTGAGTTCGATGAGGAGAATCGCTTTTTGTATGAGTATTATTTTCCTTACCTGAGGGGAAACCATATTAGTTCCAACGAGGATATCACAATAGAGAGACAGGCGGAGAAGGAGTCATACGCCGGCGTCTGTGATGACATCAAAGTTGGTGTATCGATCATTTTTTATCTTCAGAATATGATCCCGTACAAAAGGCTGAAAGCCTTAAAACGTCTGCCTGTACAGGGAACATCGCTCATATTGAGCGCGCTGTCGGTCGACGGTACCATCATGATGCCGATCATCAAGAATGAGTATGAGAAACAGCGTATTAAAAAGGTGGCAAATGAACGCAATCAACTGCTGGCACAGGCACGGATGGGCGATGAGGACGCGATCGAGAGCCTGACCTTGGAGGATATGGATACCTACACGACCATATCCCGGCGGATTCACAAGGAGGATGTTTTCAGTCTGGTAGATACGTACTTCATGCCGTACGGCGTGGAGTGCGACCAGTATTCCATTCTCGGTGAGATCACAGAGTGTCACACAGATATAAACCGCATCACGGACGAGGAGATCATCTTTATGACCCTCGAGTGCAATGAGGTCGTGCTGGAGGTCTGTATCAACAGGTACGATCTATATGGAGAGCCTGCAGTGGGCAGGCGCTTTAAGGGTGTCGTGTGGCTTCAGGGCTGTATCGAATTTCCACAGCAAAATTTTTAAAAAACTGTTGCAATAATCATGACATCTGGTATAATAGAAAAGTACGGAGATGATATGATCATCAGATCAGTTCTCTTAGTTAAATGGATATAACAGGAGTCTCCTAAGTGGTAGGTGTTCGATTGCCAGAGCAACTTAAAATCAACAATTTCATAGCTGAATCACTTGCTTATTAGCAGGTTTTTCATATGTGAAAATTTATTTTCACATTTAAGTCCTCGTAGCTCAGTTGGATAGAGCACACGCCTCCTAAGCGTGGGGTCGGACGTTCAAGTCGTCTCGGGGACGCTGGAAAGCATTGAAAACACTGGATTTTTCAATGCTTTTCTTTTTTGTCTCAGGAGAAAACCTGAATCCGGAGGACTCGCTTTTTTGGATATTTGTTCTCAGCCATGCTGCTAAGAGGGAATCGAACACGAAACTGCACTTTCAGAGCTGCTGCTAATAATTTGCTAATTCAACTTTTGCAAAAAGTTTGATTAGCAGGTTTTAGCTGCTAATAACGTTCTGCTTCAGTGCTTTTGTAAGCATGGAGACCAGTTCCGGTGACTGTTCCAATGCCGCGATTAAATTTGTCAGGTCTGCGTTTGCATTTTCAGGTGGTGTAACATTCTTCAGTGGATTAACAGAATTTTTGGCGTAAAAGGTTGCCTCAAACTTCTGGGCATTTACCTTCCTGTCCTCGTCCAGTATATGCGCATATACATCTGTAATCATGTCAATCTGCGCATGGCCGGTATCCCCCTGCGTTGCCTTTAAGTCACCGCGGCCCCGTTTCAGCTTGTAAGTCGTGCTGGAGTGGCGCAGGGAATGAAATACAACATAAGGCAGCCCTGCCTTCTCCCGGAGCTTTGAGAACTCTTTTTCCATGATACGGTTTTCCACAGGTCTTCCGTTTGGAAGTGTCAGCACAAGGTTGTAATCATAAAACTCCTGCCCTAAATATTCCTTGTACTGATCCTGAATCTGTCTCCACTCCCGCAGGATGTAGGCAACCGTTTTGGGTATCCACACCTTTCTGATACTGGATTCGGTTTTGGGCTTTTTCAGAACAAGGTTGGTGTGCGTATTTGACATAAGGGAAGGAAAAATAAACATGATGTCTATGGCTGGGAACCAGACATTGGCGTCTAACTGCTGTCGTGCCTCCCTTGATACGCGGGCAAGTTCCTGTTCGATCCAAAGGTGGGAATCGTCATTTGCAATGTCCTCGTCCGAAATATGTACCTTGTCCCATGTCAGCCCGCAGATTTCTCCATAACGCATAGAACAGGCAAAAGCAAAGGCACTGTATACAGTGCCTTATTCATTACGATATAAAGCTTCATGTCGTCACATTCATCCAAAGCCTTCCGAATCATGTCCGCCGTCCAAATGTCGCGCTTTTTGTAGTTTATCTTGGGCTTGTTTGCATGGGGGAACGGGTTCCTTGCGATAATTTCCCATTTTACCGCCTGCTCGAAAGCACACCTAAGTATCTTATGGATACTGTGGATAGTTCCGGGTGTAAGGTATTCACTCTGCGGTTTTCTGTTTTTCTTTGCAACAGGCTTTGTTTTCTGCAGCCGGACATAGAACTCATCCACATATTTCGGGGTGATGTCCTGAACCGCCACATCACCGATTGCAGGATTGATATAATTTGCAATCAGGGAACAATTGGACTCGTATGTTGACAATGCCCAGTGAGATGTGCCGTAGATTTTTACAAAGTCCCGTAGAAATTCCCTTACGGTCAGTTCCTGTGGAGGGATAAAGGTGCCGTTGCCCTGCTGGTTCTCAATTTCCGCCTTCCTGCGTTTTGCTTCAGCGTAATCCTGACAGGTTTCCCATTTCTGGTGCTTCTCTCCTTTCTCATCCGTATAATAGTAAACTACTGAGTATTTGCTTTTTCTCTTGATAATACCTGATTATAAAAAGCTGCCCTTGCTTTTTATAATATTCCCGCATTCATTTCTCCTTCCACCCTTACAACAGGTTGTCAAGCCAGTTGTCAAAAGATACTTTGGAGATCCTGATTGTCCGTCCAAGACGGACTACCTTAAAATCCGGCTGCTTGCAAAGCTCGTATGCCTTGCTTTTGCTGATCTGCAGAATATCCGCAATCTCAAGAACGGAATAGGTTTTCTTATCTTTGATTTCCTGGCTGTAACAGTTCCCAGCTTCAGGGATTTTGTGTCCATCGACTGCCATAGGACTCCTTTCCTTGTGCAGTCTGCCAAGAATCCAGCAAATAGCTCTCTGTTAAAGGCAATTATACAGTAGAAAGTGGTGCTGCACAATATAAAAAATGTAATAAAAAGTTTATAGGGTTATCATAAAAACAATTTACACATACCTTCCCCCACCGTTTCCTGCGCCCTTCCCGGCCGCGTTGACTGGCTGCACTGTGTGCAATTATATCCGGACGGATGGCGGACTTATAGCAGTGAGCCATTCACCGGAACCCATATACATGAGGGTGTACGTTCTTCAGTTGTCAAAGAACGGATGCCTGATACAAATGAACTGTTGTAACAGGACAATCTAAAAAAGAAGTACCGGACAGGGGAGCAGATACTTGAAAAAATTTAAAAAAAATAAAATAAATTTTGCAGATGGATTTTTTCCGTACAAAAATGGAAAGACTGAAAACAGAAGATATAGTATTATTGAGTTGACAGAATACAAGATGTTGTGCTAAGA
>ERZ778504.196-NODE-196-length-67175-cov-6.597840_pt1 | contig 67175 bp, 54 predicted proteins | sample MGYA00510046_ERZ778504 | MGnify/ENA primary metagenome ERZ778504 (study PRJEB29527, sample SAMN07138964) | mouse gut metagenome | material: feces | host: mouse | place: China:Nanjing | collected 2016-01-25 ...
GTACCACACGGCTCGGAAAATGTACCACAGGTGTACCACACACCATTTTAACGCCTCTCGCTTGCGCGGTGTTGCCACCCCTGAATCTTTTGGAACGATTTAGCACAAAATATTAGGAACCAGCGTTTTGCCTCCAGAAGCGACGCCCTGACCCCATAGCGAAAACGAGGGTGCCGAGGGTGACAGATATTTTGGTGAAATGCCGGTACATTTGCGGTACATTTTTGTGTTACATCCACGAAATTTGTACCAAAGGTAATGTGCTAAATCGAAACTAACAAATGCTACAATGGGCTACGGACTGAAAACAGCAGAAGTGCTAAATCGTTCCAAGTCAGAGTGTTGTCAAATTGCTAAATGTTGACGCAGTGACGGTTATGGACACGAAAAAGGGCCACCGCTTGGTGACCCTTGTGTGATCCGGACGCGATTCGAACGCGTGACCGTCTGCTTAGAAGGCAGATGCTCTATCCAACTGAGCTACCGGACCTGTTTTTCAACGGAGCAAAATTACTAAATTCCGTTCAAACGGCAAAATAACAGATGGGCACTTCTATTGTAGGTCTTTTTAAGGCATGTCGCTATCCAGTCCTGGCGGAGGTCTGTTTTAAACGGTCTCCCTGAATTGTCAATAGGATAGGCTATTGCCAGAATGCGTGGAAGTGGTGTACGGGGCCGTTCCCGTGGCCGATAGTATATTCGGCACCGGCTTCGATGGCGGCTGTTATATAATCTTTGGCGAGTCTGGCGGCCCGGTCGAGGTCGTTGCCATGGGCAAGGAATGCAGCGAATGCCGACGACAGGGTGCAGCCGGTGCCGTGTGTGTTGGCTGTGTCGCAGCGGCGCGATCTGAGTATTATATGCCGGCCGGATTCGGCGTTGTAGAACACATCGGTTAGCTCGGTGGCGCGAAGATGTCCTGCCTTAAGAAGTACTGATACACCGCCGCAGAGTTCCGAGAGTTTTCGGGTTGTGTCGGGCAGCGATTCCTGTGATTCTATCTTTTCTCCAAGGAGCAGCTCGGCCTCAGGTATGTTGGGCGTTATAATCCTTACATGCGGCATGAGTGCGTCGCGCAGGGTTGCCACTGCGTCGGGTTCGAGAAGCGGGTCGCCTGAAGTGGCCACCATCACTGGATCGAGCACAATGTTCTTTATCGGATATCTGGCGATGGTGTCGCGTACGGCGTGTATCAGTTTGCTCGAATGCAGCATACCTATTTTTATTGCATCGGCTCCGATGTCGTCGAGAACCGAGCGTATCTGACCTGTCACAAAGTCGACAGGTATGGGATGGATTCCTGTCACGCCTACTGTGTTTTCGTCTACCACTGCGACAACTGCTGAGGCTCCGTAGCAGCCGCAGGCGGCGAATGTTTTTAGGTCGGCTTGCAGGCCGGCGCCTCCGCTGGGGTCGCTGCCGGCGATGGTGAGGACGCGCCTGTATGTTTTCTTGTTCATATTTTCCATTTTTCGAGATTCCATGCGCTTTCCCAGAACATCCATTCCATTTTTGTGCACAGCACGAAGATGTCGGTCATTGCGGCTCTTGTTTCCGGCGAAGCGGCCTGGGCGAGTTCGTCGCATATGTCGATTGCCCGTTGTGTCGATGCTTTGAATGCCGGGTCGGCATATGTGTCAATCCAGGCCTTGTATGGGCTTGTCCGGTCGGTACAGGCGTTGTATATTGTTTCGCCTACTCTCTGGTAAACCCAGAAGCAGGGCAGAACAGCCGCGGCCTCGACTTCTACCGGGGCGTACGACTGTGCCTTGAGAATGGATGTGTACAGCATGCAGGCCGGCGACATGGCGGTTTCTTTTCTGTCGCTTAAGGAAATGTAGCTTTCGTGAAGCGCTTTCTCCACGGCCACGCCATCGGCGGCAAAGGCCACGAAGTCGGCGGCGTGGGTGCTTGTTCCAAGTCTTGATGCTATATGCGACAGCACCCTGAAGTATTCTCCGATATAAAGCGAGTCCTGGGTGATATAGTGCATAAAGCGTTCATGCGACAGGCTGCCGTCGGCGAGTCCGCGCACAAAAGGCAGATCTATGATTTGTGCGTATATCGAAGCTGCGGCAGTCCAGGCTTCTTTGCTCCATTTACTCATGCCTCAGAAGGTTTATATGCAGTTATCGCCACATAATCGCCGCTGCCGTATCCCTCTGTGGGCTGTTCTTCCGCGAGGTTGGAATTAAGAGGGTGGGAGGTGAGTGTCTGGGCGAATTCCAGTCCGGTGAATCCTGCATCGGTGAGCATCTGAATTTTTTCGGCTGTAGTGCGCCAGTTTGCGGCTTTTACGAATTCGATAGGGTAGGGGTCGGCCGGGAATGTACCATGGAGCAACGGGTGATTCCATGTGCCGAGGGATTTGGCGAGGTTGTACAGAATGCCATAGGAGCTTTCCTTGGGCACATCGATGAGTATTATGCGGCCGCCTTCGGGAAGAGCTGCGAAGGCCTTCGCTATCACCTTGTCGAGTGGCGCTATATAGCTCGGAGTGCCGTTGAAAAGAATAGTATCATATTCATTGGTTCCGAAGTCGGCGTCTTCGGCTTTGGCGACAGCGACATTCATTCCTCGTTTTCGCGCTATGTCGGCCATCCCTTCCGAGGGCTCAATGCCGTTGCGGATGTCGATGCCGCGTTCGTCGCGTAGAATTTTTTCGAACAGGCCGCTTCCGCAGCCTACCGAGAGCACGCGTCCGGCATTCTCCAGCACGGAGGCCAGAAGGTTTACTTCGGAGTAAAGGACATTGCGGTTTTTGAGAAACCATGCATCGTATGCCGGTGCGTATTGGTCGAATCCGTTTCCCATTTCAGTCAGAATTCAAATATGTTTGTTTCGAGAGTTTTTAAGTCTAAGGTGTACAGGCGGCCGTCGAGGGTTTCGCCGAAACCGCATAAGAATTTTATGGCCTCATTGGCCTGAATAGCTCCTGCCACGCCCGGAACGGTGCCAAGCACTCCGGCCGATGCGGCGGGAATGGCCGCGAGGGTGTCGCGGCAGGGGAATAGCGAGGTATAACGGAGCTTCCTGCTGCCGTTCATCACAGCAATCTGGCAGCCGAACTCCGAGATGGATCCATAGACCCACGGTTTGCTTTCGGCATCACAGGAATCGTCGATCAGGTAGCGTGTGGCGAAGTTGTCGCAGCAGTCGATCACGATGTCGTATCGCCGTATTATTCCGCGGGCATTTTCAGGCAGCAGCCCGCGGGGATATGTGTCGAACACGGTATGTGCCGACATGGCCGAGAGCCGTTTCCTGGCGCATTCGGTCTTGGGGAGGCCGATTTCGGCTTCGGTGTAAAGAGTCTGGCGTTGCAGGTTGGCGAGTCCCACGGTATCGTGGTCGCACAGCCCTATTCGCCCTACTCCGGCTCCAGTAAGGTATGTTGCCGCCGGTGTGCCGAGGCCTCCGAGGCCTACTATCAGCACAGAGGCTTCCGCGAGCCTTTTTTGCCCGTCCGGCCCTATCTCCGGAAGGATGAGTTGCCTGGCGTAGCGTTTGTTGCACATCAGTCGAAAATTTTGTCCCAGTCTTTCCATACCACTTCCATGCCGCGAGCCCTGATATCGCATTCTACCTGTGCGGGTGTGCGCTCGTCGCTTACCGAGAACTGCTCGAGTGCCTGTGGATAGGTTCGGTATCCTCCAGGTTCTGTTTTTGAGCCGGCACTCATCGATGTGGCGCCGAGGGTGGCAATGTTGTTGCGGAACTCGGGGCGTTCGCGTGTCGAGAATGATATATCCACGTCGTGGTCGAATATGCGGAATGCGAATGTGAGCTGTGCAAGCTCGCGGTCGCTCATCACCACATTGGGCTGGAAATGACCTTCCGCCGGACGCATGCGCGGGAAATTGACACTGTAGCGTGTGCGCCAGTAGTTCTTGCGCAGATACAGCAGATGGCGGGCCATCATTGTAACATCGGTGCGCCAGTCCTCGAGGCCTATGAGCACCCCCATGCCAATCTTATGCACGCCAGCCTGCCCCATGCGGTCGAAACCGTTTACACGCCAGTCGAAGTTCGATTTCATACCCGCCGGATGGTATTTTTTGTAATTCTTGCGGTTATATGTTTCCTGGAAGCACACCACGCCGTTTAGCCCCGAGCCCGTAAGTCGCCGGTAATCTTCGGCCGGCAGAGGCATGACCTCGATTGTAAGATTGCTGAAATAGGGGCGGCACACCTTCAGTGCCATCTCGATATATTCGGTGCCTGCTACACGCGGATTCTCGCCGGTTACCAGCAGTAAGTTCTCGAAAGGTCCGAGTTCGCGTATTGCCTTGCATTCGTTCTCTATTTCGGCAGGAGTGAGCACGGTACGAGGAAACATGTTGTGGCGGTTGAATCCGCAGTACACGCAGGAGTTTGTGCATGAGTTGGTTATGTACATAGGGATGTACATCCCTATGGTGCGTCCGAAGCGCATCTGTGTGATCTCGCGGCTGCGTATCGCCATCGACTCGATATATGGCGCTGCTGCCGGGGAGACAAGAGCCATGAAGTCTTCGATGCCCGGGTTCCGTGCCGCTAGCGCGCGCTCCACGTCTGCCGCCGTCCGGGCATTTATACAGGCTGTGGTTTCGTCCCAGTCGTATTTCTCTAATTCGTCGGAAAACATGGCGGATTACATGTCGAGGAACGATGTCAGTGGGCTGCTTGCCTCGGCGTGGCGGCTCACCGCGCCAAGTCCCGCTTCATATGCCATGCGTCCGGCCTCTACGGCTTTGGCAAAGGCTTTTGCCATGGCCGCTGGATTGCCGGCAACAGCGATGGCGGTGTTGACCAGTACGGCATCGGCACCAAGCTCCATTGCCTCTGCGGCGTGGGACGGTGCGCCGAGACCTGCGTCGACAACCACCGGGACGCGGCTTTGCTCGATTATGATTTCGAGGAGGTGGCGTGTCACCAGTCCTTTGTTGGTGCCTATAGGCGCGGCGAGTGGCATAACCGTGGCAGCTCCGGCTTCTTCAAGACGTTTGCACAGCACGGGGTCGGCCTGGATGTAAGGCAGCACGACAAATCCCATTCTGGCCAATTCCTCTGTGGCCCGCAGTGTTTCCACGGGGTCGGGTAAAAGGTATTTTGGGTCGGGGTGTATTTCAAGTTTTATGAATTCGGTACCGAAGGCCTCGCGGGCAAGCTGAGCCGCCAGTACTGCTTCGCCGGCATTGCGCACGCCCGATGTGTTGGGCAGCAGCTGTATGCCAGGCCGGCGCACGTGGGTAAGCATGTCGTCGGCAGGATTTGTCATATCGACGCGTTTCATAGCCACAGTAACCATCTCTGTGCCCGAAGCGGCGATGGCGTTGGCCATTTCGTCGTTCGACCGGAATTTTCCGGTTCCGACAAACAGACGCGAGCCGAAGGTGCGTCCGCCTATGATGAGTTCGTTCATTTGGTAGTGCTAATTGGATTTATAGGTGGGGGTTAGTATTGACATGGATTTCATGAGGCTCTGTTGCGGCATAATTCTAATATTTTCGATGTTTCGGCCGTGGTGTCGTCGGCTGCGAGAAGCGCGCCCGACATTGCTATCCCGTTTACGCCTGTAGCCAGAATGGCGGGAATGTCGGTGGCTGTTATGCCTCCGATAGCCACCACCGGCAGATTGTAATTTTGTCGGAATGCCGCCATGGCAACACGGTAGCCTTCGATGCCGAGCACCGGGCTAAGGCGTTCTTTGGTGGTGGTGAAGCGGAATGGTCCCAGACCTATGTAGTCGGCTCCGGCCTCTGCGGCGGCGAACATATCGGCGACGGTGTTTGCCGTGGCTCCGATTATTTTCGATTTCCCGAGTATTCCGCGAGCTTCCGCTACAGGCATGTCGTTTTTCCCGAGATGCACGCCATCGGCACCCAGAACTTCCACAAGGTCGGCGCGGTCGTCGACAATGAACACGGCACCGAAAGAGCGGCATAGCCGGCTTACTGTATGCCCTGTCGACAGCAGTTCGTTGTCGGTTGCTCCTTTCATGCGCAGCTGTATCCATCGGCAGCCGCCTTCGAGCACGGCGCGGACCCCGCTTGTTTCGCTGTGGATGCCGCGACGGTGGGTTATAAACTGTAGCATATGGTCTTGATCGTATTCAGGCGTTTGTCAAGTTCCGGCAAAGAGAAATCCTGCCATATATATCCGAGGAAGGCGGCGCCTCCGAACCCGATCTCCGCCACCTGCCGCAGGCGGCATGGCTCCACACCTCCAAGGGCGATGCAGCGTGAATCAATATTGCCACGCAAAGTATCGGATGTAAATGCGCTTTTGTAGCCTGCCTTGGAGATACTGTCGAATATCGGACTAAGAAACACATAGTCGACATCTTCCCGCGACTCTCCCGGGGAATGGCACGAACGGCTCACCGTGTTGTGGAAATCGGCCGGCGCCACAGGGTTTCTGGAGTTGAGGTGTATTCCTGTGCCGTATTCCGCGGCGAGGACGTGGTGGTCGTGGAGAGACAATACAGGCCAGAGTCTGCGAGGGATGCTGTCAAGCAGTGCTCGGGTGTCGGACTCTGAATATGTCGGCTTTCGTATGTGTACGCGGTCTGCAACGCCGCTGTCGAGTATGCGGGTTATTGCCTCAGCCTCGTTTTGCAAAGGCCTGTCCTGGCTGACTACTATGATCTTCATCCGCCGCATACGGCCCGGATAACAGTTATTCGGGAGTCGGCGCTTAGCAGTGTGGTGTCCCACAGCGTGCGAGGCACCACCTTGTTGTCGATGGCCACAGCAATGCCAGATTCGGGAAACTGCATCCGGCGCAACACCATGCCGAGTGTGGTGCCGTCGCTAACTTCTGTTACTGTGTTGTTGATAAGAATTCTCATAGACCTTGGGCTGAAAAAGAGAAGCCGGGCGGAGCCCTCGAAATCAAGGCTATGAACCAAGTCCTTTCGGCGGAATTAACCGCATCAAGTTCATAGGGTATAATCTCAGCCCCTTGCGGAGCACCCCTCTTGTGTTTGCACTTGCAAAGATAATAAAACTATTGTGACATTAGACGCATTCGTGTTGCGGAAAAGATGAATTCATTGGTATATATGTAAAAAAAGAGACCTCGCCGGTGTGGTGGCGAGGTCTCGCAAGCTGGATGAAGGTTAAATGCATCCCGGCGTTGTGCCGGTGTGCTTATTTGTCTTTGTGTTCGTATTTGAGGGTCATCGAAGGCTGGTCGCACACTTCCGCCGGGCCGAAGTACTGGATTGGGCCGGGGTAGATGTAGCACGTGTTGTGTGCCCATGTGTCGCGTTTGGAGGCGAACTGTAGGAAGGGTGCTCCGTCGAGGCGCACGAGCGCTTTCTGAATCACGGGTTTGTCTTCGGCGTTTCGGCGTTCGATGTTCATCATCATGGTGATGGGTATGCCGCCGGGAATCCACTGAACGGCGGGTTTCACGAGGTTACGCACTGCCGACATGTATCCGGTGACTCCGGCGTTGATGAGTGCGGCGGCGTTGTAGCCCAGCGAGTAGCAGTAGTCGGCATCGAAGTTGGAGGGGTCGGCGCAGCGGCCTTCGTATCCGAAGAAGTGGTGCAGGGCCGAGAATTTGCCGCCGTTTGCCGCGAAGGATGCGTCGGCATCGAGGTAGGCTGCCACAAGGTCGGAGAGCAGTTTCTCGGTTTCGATAAGGGATACCTGCACGTTGCCGTGGGGGTCGCGGTCGAGCATGAGCTGGCGTGCCACGCTTTCGGGGAGTTCCTTGAGAGCGGCCACGTTCTCGGCGTCGAGGTTGGCGAGGATGAACTCGGCGAGCGTTTCGTTGTCCATGCCGGCGACTTTGTCTTTGTTGGCGCCGAGGAGTTCGTTGAGTTCGCGGATGAGTTTCTTGTATTCGGGAATGAATTCGATGAGGCCTTCGGGAACGAGCACGGTGCCGAAGTTGTTGCCGTCGGCAGCACGTGCGGCCACGATTTCTGCGATGTACTTCACAATCTGGCCGAGGCTCATGTTCTTCTGTTCGATTTCTTCGGAAATCAGGCAGATGTTGGGCTGGGTCTGCAGTGCGCATTCCAGAGCGATGTGGCTTGCGGAGCGGCCCATGAGCTTGATGAAGTGCCAGTATTTCTTGGCGGAGTTGCAGTCGCGCTGTATGTTGCCGATAACCTCGGAGTACACTTTGGTGGCGGTGTCGAAGCCGAACGATGTTTCAATCTGGGTGTTCTTGAGGTCGCCGTCGATGGTTTTGGGGCAGCCGATTACCTGCACGCCTGCGCCGGTTGCCTTGTAGTATTCGGCGAGAACGGCGGCGTTGGTGTTGGAGTCGTCGCCGCCGATTATAACCAGGGCGGTGATGCCGAGTTCGCGAAGGATTTCGAGGCCTTTGTCGAACTGTTCTTTCTTTTCGAGTTTGGTGCGTCCGGAACCGATGATGTCGAAGCCGCCTGTGTTGCGGTATTCATCGATAATGGATGCTGTCAGTTCGATGTAGCGGTGTTCCACCAGGCCGGAAGGGCCCATGAGGAAGCCGAAGAGACGGGAGTCGCGGTGTATTTTCTTGATACCGTCGAAGAGGCCGCTGATAACGTTGTGTCCGCCGGGTGCCTGGCCGCCGGAAAGAATCACGCCCACGTTCAGAGGTTTGCCGGGTGCGGGGTTGGAGTTTTTCTCGAAGCGGATTTCAGGAAGGCCGTAGGTGTTGGGGAAAAGCTGGCGGATGGCTTCTCTGTCGGCAACGGATTCTGTCGCGTGACCTTCTACTACTTTTACGGGGGCCGTAAGCACAATGGGCAGCTTGGGCTGGTATGTTGCGCGGGCTTTCTGCAATGCGCTCTTCTTCATATTGTCCGGTTGTATCGTTTTTGATTGGTTGATTCTTTTGACAGTGCAGGCAGTGCTGCAAGTGCAAAGTTCGTAAAAATGCCACAATGGGGCTTAACAATATGTGTGAATAAGTGTTTAGAGGGCATATTACGCCAATTCTCTATCTTTCTGTATCACAATGTCACCCGGCAGCGGCATTGTAATGTCGGAGTGTGGGGCTTTTGTGGCGTGCACTGTGTGTCCGGATGCCCGATATCCTATGATTTTTCCGATGGCCGGCCTTCCGGCCCCATGCCAAGCCGGGTCCGAACCGCTACAGGCAGTTTCGAGGCCACCAGGCTGTAAGAGTCATGGATGAGTTCCTTCTGGAACCTGTCCGGCACATCGCCGTGAAAATCGACAGAAATCCAGTGCCTTTTGTTCATGTGATATCCGGAGCGGATGCCCGAGTATCTGTCGCGCAATTCCACGGCATAGTCCGGTTCGGCTTTGAGATTGTAGAAATCCCACTGCCCGTCGAGAGTCATCAGGCAGAACATCCTGCCGCCTACTTCCAGAGCCAGGGTGTCGGGGCCGAACGGGCTCCGCTCTGTGGCGAACGGCAGGGAGAGGCCGTAGTCGCGTACTTCGTCGATATTCATTGTTCAGCGGTTCTGGAATCCCTATCCGGTGAAAGGTTCAGCAGGGCCTCGAATACAATCCCGGATATATCGGCAATCATTCTTTCGGTCTGCTCCATGTCGTAGGCCGAGTCGGCTATGAATACGGCTATGGCATAGCCGTTTCCATTCGGCAGGAATACATATCCGGCATCGTTGACACCTGTCAGGCGTCCTTGGGAATTTCGGTCGCCGGTGCCGGTTTTGTGGCCTATTTCCGCGTTTGTGGGCAGGAGCGGCGCCGGAAGTCTTCTGTCGCCGGTGGCACACGACATCATCATTTCCCCGATTGCCCGGTGCACCTGCGATGTGTCCGCTAAGCCGCCACGGTAGAAACGGTCGAAAAGTCCGGCCATGGCCAATGGCGTGGACCGGTTCAGATAGCACATGTACATGTCGCGGTGCATCTCGTCTTCGGTGGCCGAAATCACTATGTCGCCGAAGCCGGTGGCTTTCATCAGACTGTCGGCTGCCGATGTGCCTCCGATAAGCCGGAAGAGGATGTCGCAGGCGTTGTTGTCGCTCTGGATTACGGAAAATTCCAAGAGTTCCCGGACCGGCAGACTCAGCGCGCGTATCCCGTATCTTTCGCGCAGTGGGCTCCAGGTGCCGGTCTTTATCTCGTCGGGACTGATGGCGATGGAGTCCGACAACTCTATGCCGTGCCGCACGCAGTGGTCGGCCACGGCGAGCGCCTGTGGAAACTTGTAGACACTCAGCATCGGGAAGTCGCGGTTGCCGTTGACCGACACCGTGTCCCTGCCGTCGACAATCACGGCTATTCCTGCCCTGGCATCCTTTCCGGCTACATAAGCTTTAAGGAGTGTCTCTATCCGTGCGATGCCGCGGTCGGGTGTCCCGGCTAATGGAGGTTGAGCCGGGCGGCATTCATGCCCCCGGCCGGCAAGAAAAAAGATGCATGTCAGCAACAGAAAACAGCAACGTGTCATGGTTGTCAATGGTTATGCACGGTAATTCCCGGCGTTGGAGTTGCAAAATTACCATTTTCGCGCAGTATATCTGTTGCCTGAATGGCACAAGTTGTGTAATTTTGCAAATGCACGCACGGCATGCCGCGTGTAACCGCAAAATGTCTAAACTCCAATTATATATAGCCAAGTCGCAGCGGGGCTACAAGAGCCTTGTCAATCTCAATCCCGAGGAGGATGTGCGCCGTTTTGTCGGCGATTTCCGCAATGTGTTAGGGAAAATCGGATGCGACTGGAGCCGTATGCATGTGTTTCTCCTTGTGAGCTACCACATGCATGGGGTGATGTTGACCATTATCCGCACCATCCCGGATGTTGCCGGCGACCATCTCGCGGCCTCGGTGTTTGTTCCGGATGGCATTGCCATAACTCCGGATGAGCTTGAGGTTGTGCTTGACCGTACACGCGGCCTTATAGTGTGCCCTGCGGTCGATGCCGATGGCATCGCCATGCTGCGCAGTCTGTTTGCCAGGGATTATCCTGCCGGCGAACTCAAGGCCGCGAGGGTGAATTCGGAAGGTCGCGACTACGGCTATGCCCGCTGTGGCGGCTCTGGCAATCATACGCTGAAAGACTATGCCGCGGGGCTTTTCTACACGCCGTCGTGGGCCGGATATGCCGGAGTGCTGCTGGTGCCCGACGATGGCGAGGCCACTTTCTCAGGACCCGACGCAACGCCGGTGTCGCTATCGCCGTTGATAGTACTCAACCCGCCCGCTCCCACTGCCGAGGGCTTTGTGCCGCATATCTTCCGGATGCCGTTCAACAAGCCTGTACTTGTGCCCCAGGGCGAAAAGCTCGAAATAGTGTGGAAACGTTCGGGTTTCGCCGACATTGTCACCGGTATTGTGCCCTCCGGCGCCGGCCAGGCCATAGAGGCTCCCTCCGGCAGCGAGGCGGTCAAAACCCTGACTCCGGCTTCTTTTCTGATAACCGCACACGGCAGCCGCACGGTTCTGGAAAGCGCGCAGGTTCGTGTGAACGGACGTGAAATAAACTCGGGAGTGCAGTTCACCTACACCGAACTGAGTCCGGCCAATGTGGAAATCGGCGCGCCGGGTTATCTTCCATTCAGAGGGAAGCTCGATCTCGCATCCACGGCCCAGGCCCAGGTGCAGATGAAAGAGCTGGGCAAAACCTACCATTTCGACCTGCCGGTGGACACGCCGGATCCGTCGGACTCGGTGCATTTCACCATACATTCCCCCAAAGCTCTCCGGCGCTGCCCCGTGGAGGGCTATGTTGTCAGTGGCGAAGGTCTCAGCGAGGGCGCAGGCCGCAGCAACAACCTTGTGTATGTAGGCGGCCGCAGCCGCCGGTCTTTCTTCGTAACCGCGATAGTGGCAGCATTGGCTTTGTGTATAGGCTTTTTCCTGGGATGGATAAGTTTCGGATTCAGCCAGGAAGAGGAGATTGCCGCCGGCGACGCGGTCGAGATGCCGGAAATCGCCGACAGCGCGGAATCTCCTGAACCTGCCGCCGATGTTCCGGAGCCGGCTGCTCCCTCGGCACGCCAGGTATCGTCGTATGCGGCGGCAGTGGCCTATCTCGACGCCAACCGTGTGTGGGATCGGAACGAGATGGAGGCCACAGAAGGACTTGCCGGCCTCTTCGACGACATAAACAGTTACCGGTTCAACCGGCTCACCACATACTGGGGACCGCTGCTGGCAGGCATCGACAGCTTCCGTACCGTTCTTGAAGCCGTGCGCCGCAGCGGCACTAAACGCAATCCGCGCACTGGCATCCATCAACCTGAATATAACCGTGAGGGAGACACCAAGATCAACTGGCGCGGATACACCTATTGGATAGATCCTTGAAAACGACAATGAAAATCTACAAATATCTGCTTGCGGCATTGTTGGCCGCTACCTGCATGATGCCGGCGGAAGCGCTTGTGCTCGAAGGCGTCGCCGGCGGGCGCAATGTGAGCGCCACCATGCTGTCGGGCAATATCGTGAAAGTTACCAACACGCCGGCGGGCGTGCCCGAGCCCCCGGAGCAGACTGTGCTTGTGCGCCAGTGGCCCGACAGCAGCGCTGTTCCGCGTGTGGGAGTCAGCATCGACAGTGCCGGTGTGCTCACCATAACCGACCGCCTCAACGGCACCTGGCTCCGCGACAGCGGACTGCGCAGCCGCAGCGAAGGAAAGAGCACGCTTGTGCTCAGCACCAACTCAGGAGGCTCGTTCTATGGCGCCGGTGAACGTGGCCACAAGCTGAACCTCCGCGGCGATACTCTGGTGAACTATAACCGCCAGAACTATGGCTATACCGGCGACGACCAGCGTATCAGCCAGATGAACATAACCATGCCCGTGTTGCTGAGCAGCGACGGCTTCGCTCTGCTTTTCGATGATTTCGCCGCATCGACCATGGTGGCGTCGGACAGCATCGTATATACCACCGAATCGGATCTGCCGGTGACATACTATTATATCGGTGGTGTGCATAGCCTCGCCGAACTTACCACAGCGCTGACATCGCTCACGGGCCGCCAGCCCTTGCCTCCTTTCTGGGCCATGGGTTACATAACGTCGAAATACGGCTATAAGAGCCCCGAGGAAACGGTTGCCGCAGTCGATTCCCTTCGTGGCCAGGGCTATCCACTCGACGGTATCGTGCTGGACCTGTACTGGTTCGGCAGGGAACAGGATATGGGTTTCCTGGACTGGGACCGCAGCGTGTGGCCCGATCCCGAAGGCATGATGCGCCGCCTGGCCGACCGCGGAGTGAAGCTCATCACCGTTTCTGAACCGTACATACTGCGCAACGGCACCGGTATCGACAACTACAACACCCTCGATGCCGACAGCATGATGGTGCGCGACAGCATCGGTGCCACCCATCCCGTTACCATATGGGTGGGCGAGGGTGGCATGTTCGATGTGTCCAATCCCAAGACACGCCGTTGGCTCGGCGACCGCTACCGCATGCTCACCGACCTGGGTGTCGGCGGCTGGTGGGGCGACCTTGGCGAGCCTGAGGTGCATCCCGAGACCGGATTCCACGCCAACGGACTTGGCGCGCGGAAATACCATAACCACTACGGCAACGACTGGAGCAGTATCATCAGCGAGCTTTATGCCGAGCATTATCCCGACAGGCGACTGATCACGCTTATGCGTGGCGGCACCACCGGCCTTCAGCGGCATAGCGTCTTCCCATGGTCGACCGACGTGTCGCGCTCCTGGGGCGGTCTGGAACCACAGATCCGCATAATGCTCAACTCCGGGCTGAGCGGCCTGGGCTACATGAGCAGCGACCTTGGCGGATTCGCCGTCGACGAGGCCAATCCATATATGCCGGAGCTTTATGTGCGCTGGCTCGAGGCCGGGCTTTTCACGCCTGTCTTCCGCACGCACGCCCAGCAGTTCGCCGAGCCGTTCAACTATCCGCAGTATCACAGTCTGCTGGTGCAGATTGTGCGTGAGCGCTATCGCTGGCTGCCGTATAACTACTCCCTGGCCTGGGAGAACGCGACCAAAGGCTGGCCGCTGGCGCGTCCGCTCGATTTCGGCATCGACGGCGACGGGCGTTACGACAATGTTCCCTACGAATATCTATGGGGCAATGATCTGCTTATCGCACCCGTGGTCGAGGAAGGCGCCGTGCAACGCCGTGTGGTGTTCCCTGCGGGTAGCGAGTGGATTGATTTCAACGACCCTGAGCTGCGCTATGCCGGCGGTTCGGAAGCCATCGTGAAAGCCCCGCTCGAGGTGCTTCCGGTTTTTGTGCGCGCCGGTTCCATCTTTCCCACCGCCGACTATAATATGAACAGTACTGCCGACTATCGTGCAGATGCGTTTACAGTCAATTATTTCCCAGGAGAGCACGGGCAGTTCACCCTCTACGACGACAACCGCGAGTCGGCTCAGTCGCTTGCCAAAGGCGAATTCAGGCTCATCGACATGGTGGCTACAGCCGATACCACCGGTGCCGACATCCGCCTGAGCAGCCGCGGCACATATCCCGGAGCTCCGGCATCGGTAGAGCTCGAGTTCGTGGTGTACTGCATGGAAGGCCCTGCCACAGTGAGCGTCGACGGAGTGCCGGTCGATGCCGTGTACGACCCCCTGGCACGGACCGTAAATTTCAAAACCACTTTCATTCCCTCGAACACCATGCGTGTGCGTGTGGGATATCACCTCTGATACCTTCATAATAAATATGTTCTCAGGAATAGTAGAAGAGGCGGCACGCGTAGTGAGTGTGCGCCAAATGGAATCCAATATCGAGCTTACCATCCGCTGCAGCTTCGCCGAGGAGCTTACTGTGGACCAGTCGGTGGCTCACAACGGCGTGTGCCTGACAGTGACAGGAACAAATGCCGACGGCACATACACTGTAACCGCCATACGCGAGACCCTCGAACGCTCGAATCTCGGGCGCCTGCAGGCCGGAAGTCCTGTGAATCTCGAACGCTCCATGCGCATGGACGGCCGTCTCGACGGTCACATCGTGCAGGGACATGTCGACACTACCGCCGAGTGCGTTGCCGTGGAGGACGCCGACGGCAGCACGTATTTCACCTTCGCCTACAGAGTGTCTCCCGAAATGGCCGCACAGGGCTATGTAACGGTTGAGAAAGGATCGGTAACGGTCGACGGAGTGAGTCTTACAGTGTGCGACAGCACCGAAGAGGGCTTCCGCGTGGCCATAATCCCTTACACCCGCGAGCACACCACTTTCGGAAGCATAGCAGTGGGAAGTGTGGTCAATATCGAGTTCGACATCATAGGGAAATATATAGCGCGCCTGAGCCGGTTCGCGCGTTGACATCCCCGGCTGACCGGCCATGGAAAAGCGGCTGCAGTACCTGTGGCAGCACCGGCTGTGGGAATCGTCATCGATGACCACCACCGGAGGCACACCAATCGAGATTCTCGATCCTGGTGTGCCGAACCGCGATGCCGGTCCTGACTTTTTCAACGGCAAAGTCCGCGCACGCGGCCGCACCTGGGCCGGAAACATCGAAATCCATGTGCGCTCTTCCGACTGGTACCGCCACGGCCACCAGCACGACAGCAGCTATGATTCGGTGATTCTGCATGTCGTTGGAGAGGCCGACTGCGATGTGCGCAGGTCGGACGGCAGCCGGATACCGCAGGTGGTCCTCAGGGCAGCCCCGGGACTGTCGGAGCGCTATTCGGAACTTACCATGTCGGGGGCGCTCCCGGCATGCGCAGCCACTCTCGCACGTGTTTCGCCGATGCATCTTTCCGACTGGCTGAACCGCCTGCTTTTCGAACGTCTGCAGAACAAGGCACGCCGTATAGCGGCCGTGGCCGACAGCTCCGGCGGCGACTGGGGCGCTGCCGTGTATGCCACTCTTGCCCGTGCTCTGGGATTCAGTACCAATGCTGAACCTTTCGAGCGGCTTGCCGCCTCTGTTCCGTTGCGCTGCCTGCGGAAACATGCCGATTCGCCTGAAGCTGTCGAGGGGCTGCTTTTCGGCATGGCCGGCTTTCTGGACGATGAGGAACTGGCCGCTTCCGACGCCTACGTGGGGCGCCTGCGCGAGGAGTATCTGTTTCTGAGTCGTAAGTTCGGGCTTAGGCGTGCCGGAAATCTTGGCTGGAAGATGGCGAGGATGCGGCCTGCGAATTTTCCCCAGCACAGGCTGGCGGCATTGGCGGCATTTGTCCGCGGAGGCTTCCGCATAGGCAGCGCCCTGCCGGCAGTCCGCGACCTTGAGGAGGCGCGCAATCTGTTCGATATCACACTTGAGGGCTACTGGGCACGGCACTACAGGCCAGGAGGAGCCTCTACGGCATCGCCTCGGGCGTTCAGTGCCAGATCGCTGGATACTCTGGTGATAAATGTGGCGGTGCCGGTGCTGTATGCATATGGAAGCACCTATGGCGACGAGGACATTGTGGAGAGGGCTTTTGAACTCTTGCGCTCGCTTCCTGCCGAGGACAACAGGCCAGTGCGCACATTCACGGCCTGCGGCGTTGCCTGCCGCGATGCTTTCGAAAGCCAGGCTCTGATCGAGCTGCACAACAATTATTGCAGCCTGCACCATTGCACCAGATGCCGCATAGGTTTCAGGCATATAGCACTTGGAGTATCGTAGAGTCGGCTATTCGAGCAGCTGTTCTGGCGGAGAGATAAGATAGAGATGTGTGCGCGCACGCGTGATTGCCGTGTACAGCCAGCGATAGAGAGGCAGCCCGAGGGCGTCCTCGGGGATATATGCCAGGTCGACGAACACATCGTTCCACTGCCCGCCCTGCGCTTTGTGGCATGTGATGGCGTAGGCATACTTCACATGCAGCGCGTTCCAGTACGGGTCGGTGGCCAGCGACGCGGCACGTTCGGTCTGAGGGGTGTCGCCGAAGCGGTCGTTGTCGGAAAGTATGCCGGAATACAGGTTCAGCCATGCCTCCCGGCTTAGGTTGGCTTCCTCGGAGCTGAGGTTGTCGAGCAGAATTTTTATGTCGAAAGTATTGCCTTCGGGCAGGCGGAGACATACGTCGGCGAAGCGCATGCCGTAGCGGGTTTCTGTTCCGTAGACCCGCTCCACCGCCACAATGTCGCCGTTGGCCACGAAGTCGGGCATCCCCTTGTCGCGTCTGGAAAAATAGTGGTTGCGTGCGACTATCAACATGTCGTCGCGCGTTATCTCTTCTTCCCTCCACAGCACCGCGGAGCGTATCGCGCGGTTGTATTCCGTGGCTCTGCGGTTGGAGCGGGTAATCACTATGGTGTCGGTAAGTGAATCGGCATAAGATTTTTCGAGGAGTTCCGGCAGGTCTTCGCCGGAAACGGAACGAACGTCGGGGAATCCGGTCACACGCAGTTTAGGCACCGCTGCCGGCGAATCGGCGGCAGCTATTGCCGCGGCCATGGCACGTCGCAGCCTGGTGGCGTTGAACAGTATCCCGCTGTCTGCCGCCTGGCGGGCGGTGGCGGTGAGTGTGGCGCCGCTGACTTTAAGGCCCAGCGAGCGAAGGAAGGAAATGTTCATTGCCGGCGATTTCTCCGCGCCCACGGGCGGGAGCTGGGCGGTATCGCCCATGAGTATCAGCCGGCATTCCCTGCCGTCGAATACATACTGCAACAGGTCGTGAAGGAGGCTTGCGCCACGTTCGTCGGCGGTTCCGATCATCGATGCCTCATCGACAATGAACACGGCACCCTGTTCGCGGTTCGGTGCCTGCGCTCCGGGCGCATATTCGCCGCTTCCGGGGATACCACCAGGAGCGTGCCGGTAGATGCGCCGGTGGATGGTCCATGCGCGCCTGCCTGCCGAGTTTGCCGAGAACACTTTTGCGGCACGCCCGGTGGGAGCCATGAGCACAGCTTTTGTGCCTGAGCTCTCGAGGGCACCGACAAGGGCGCCGGTCAGTGTGGTCTTTCCGGTTCCGGCATAGCCGTTGAGCACAAAAACATTGCCGGACGGGTCGACAGGAGCGCAGACGAACCGTGTGAGCGCGGCGGCAACGGCACTCTGCTGGTCGTTGGGCGTGTAGGGCAGGCGATGCAGCAGCGCGGCCAGCAGTGTGTCGGCGTCCACGGGTCAGTCTTCGAGACTGTAGGTTATGGAGGTGACCACACGCACGGTTTTGATCTGCGGTGTGTACTGGTCGCGGTCGCTTATCGAGAACTGTCCCTGTGAGGCTGTCTTGATACCGCCGAGTCGGCTCCGGGAGTCGGCGGCGAACTTGTCGGCGGCTTCACGGGCGGCGGCGGTGGCTTCGGCTATCATCTCTGGCTTTATGGTGTTCAGGTCGGTGTATTCGTAGGTGGTGGAGTAGTTGTAGTCGCCGGCCACTACGGCAATGCCCTGGCGCATAAGCTCTGTCTGTCGGGCTATGAGCTGGCGCACCTGCTCGACTTTGGGCGAGGTTACAACAACCACGTTTGTGACCATGTAGCGGTAGGGATTGTTGTTGGACGAGTACCGCTCTGCGGCATTGTCGTAGACCGACGGTGCGCTGATACTGATTTCGCTTTCCTCGATGCCGTTCCGGAGCAGGAATTCGGATATGGCACTGTTGGTGGTCTGGATTTTGTTGTAGATCGCGCTAAGGTCGTTGCCAACCTCTTTTGTAACGATAGGCCATGTGACCTTGTTGGCGCTGACCTCTTTCTCGCAGAGTCCGCGCACGGTAACCTGTCTTTCGCGGTGTACGAAGTTGTCGATTCCACCTTTGAGGGCAAAGCCCATGGCCACTATGCCTGCGGCAAGGATTGCCGAGCATATGATTGCTGTCCTGGATTTCATGCTTTTATGTTTTTGCCGAATATTCTTTGTATTTTTGTGGAACAGCGCTACCGCATGGATGTTCGGAGGCTGCAACGGCAAAGATAGTGTTTTTTGGCAAACAACGATGCTGTGGAGCCGTTTATAATTGAAGTTCAAGACAGAAAAAACAAATACAAAATATGCAGTTCGAGAACCTTGCAGGCATCCATTCGCCTGCTGATATCCGCCGGATGACACCGGCCCGGCTGAATGTTATTGCCGCGGAAATGCGCGCGGCGCTGATTCACAAACTGTCGGCCACAGGCGGCCATGTGGGCCCCAATCTGGGCATGGTGGAGGCTACAATAGCCCTGCACTATGTGTTCGACACCCCGACCGACAAACTGGTGTTCGACGTCTCCCACCAGAGCTATCCGCACAAGATGCTCACCGGGCGCATGCAGGCATTCATCGATCCCGACCATTACCGCGACGTGAACGGTTACACGAATCCCCGCGAGGATGCCGATTACGACCTGTTTTCGGTGGGTCATACATCCACGGCGATATCGCTTGCCACTGGGCTTGCCAAGGCGCGCGATCTCGCCGGAGGGCAGGAGAACGTTGTGGCCGTGGTCGGCGACGGCTCTCTCGGCGGAGGCATGGCGCTCGAAGGACTGGACTACGGCGGCACACTGGGTACGAAATTCGTGGTAGTGGTGAACGACAATGATATGAGTATCGCCGAAAACCACGGCGCCCTCTATAACGACCTCAGACTGTTGCGCCACAGCAACGGCACCGCCGAGCCCAATGTGTTCAGGGCTTTCGGCTATGATTACATCTATGTGCACTATGGCAATGACATAGCGCGCCTTATCGCGGCGTTCAAGGCAGCCAAAGCATCGTCCACGCCTGTAGTGGTGCACATCAACACCATGAAAGGTATGGGCCTGCCCGCAGCCGAGTCTGACAAGGAAGCCTTCCACTATTCGGCTCCTTTCGATGCCGCTACCGGCACTGTGCTGAGGCGTAGTGCCGCCGGCGAGGCTCCGGCCGACTATGGTACGCTCATCTACGAGCATCTGCTGCATGTGCTGAAACACGACAGCCGGCTGGCTGTCCTCACCGCAGGCACTCCGGGGGCTTTGGGCTTTACGCCGAAACGCCGCAGCCAGTTCGGCAGTCACTTCATCGATGTAGGCATCTGCGAACAGCAGGCCGCCGGTATGGCCGCAGGCATGGCCAAGGCGGGCGCCCGCCCAGTATTCGGAGTTGTGGCCACTTTCCTGCAACGCGCCTATGACCAGCTCAGCCACGACATAGCGCTCAACGGGCTGCCGGTGGTGATTCCCGTAACCAATACGGGACTGTATTCCATGAACGACGAGACCCATCTCGGCTTCTTCGACATAGCCATGATTTCCAGCATCCCCGGGCTTCTGTATCTTGCGCCTACATGCCGAGAGGAGGTTATGGCCATGCTCGACTGGGCCATAAAACAGACCGCGCTTCCCGTGGCCATACGCATACCCGGAGGACACGTGGTTTCCGACAGTTCATGTGAGCTGCTTTCCGACTATTCGGCTCCTGCATACACGCCAATCGATGCCGATTCCGAAGTGGCGATTGTCGGCGCCGGAACTTTCTACGGGCGTGCCGTGGAGGCTGTTGCCATTCTGGCCGCCAACGGAGTGAAGGCTGTGGCGGTGAATCCGCGATCGTTCACCTACATCGACCCGGCTGCGGTGGATGCCCTCAAGGGTAAGCGCCTGGTGGTGACTGTGGAGGACGGCGTTGTCGACGGCGGATACGGTCAGCGGCTGGCAATGGAGCTTGCCGACAGCCCGGCACGAGTGGTGTGTCTGGGTCTGCCAAAGAAGTTCGAGAACCGATTCGATGCCGCGAAACTGGGCAAAGAACTTGGTCTCGAAGCCCAACAGATAGCCACACGTGTACTTGCCAAACTGAAATAGCCGCTCATTGCAATAAAGGCACCGCATCCCGTGGGTATGTATCACTACGGGATGCGGTGCTTTTATTGTGTTTCGGAAGTCGGTTCGGTGTCAGCGGGAATAGCGTGCGCGGATTTCGTTGGCTTTGCGCTGTGCGATTTCGCGGGCTTCTCTTTCCGAGGCGGCCTGTGGGAAGGTACTTCGTGGCGGAATGAGCAGTCTTGTGCCGGGTGCTATGCGGTCGGGGTGGCCGAGGTGGTCGGCATTGGCTTCGTAGATATACACCCAGTAAACCTGCGCTCCGTAGTGGCGCCGAGCCATGGACGAGAGGTAATTCGAAGCACTCACAGTTTCATACACCGCTTCTTGGGTGGTTGCCAGCTGTGGAGCGGGCGAGGGCTGTTGTGCGGTTTCCGGCTGCGATGGCGCCATGGTGGACGGATCAGGGTTTTCTGTTTCCATTTCGGCATGCGGTAGCTGTATCTCTTCGTCCTCCAAGGTGGCAGGATATTCGTCGGCGGGAAGTTCCACCGGCGGTGGAGTAACGTCGGCAAGCAGTCCGGCCGCTATTCCTAAGGCGGCGCCGGCAAGCAGAGCGATGACTATGACCCATATCCATGCCCTGTTACGCTGTTTCGGAGGCAGCGGCAGTGCTGTTTCGGCTGTCTCATCCTCGGGAAAGGATGGCTCTGGGGCATGGTCGGGTTGTTCTTCGGGTTCCGGCAGGACGATAGGTTCCGGATCCGGCTCATGTCTCATTGCAGGTGCCGGAGCTGTCTCCGGTTCACGCACTTCCACGTGTTCGGGCATTGGAGCTGGTGCGGGCGCCGGTTCCGGTGTCGGTGCGGGCATTTGCTCCGGTTCGGATATGGTTGCCTCCTCTGCCTCCTCTGTTTCGTCGGGGAGTTCGAGCCCTGCGGGAATTTCCACGGCTTTGAACATTGAGAATGCGCGGTTGGCTTCGTCGGCCACGGTTGCGTCCGGTATGAATTGCACGGCGAAGTTGCCGTTTTCATAGGCTTGTGTGGAGCGGCGGAAGGTTCCCACGCCTTTTATTTCCACGGTAGAGTCGGCGGCAAGGGCGGAAGTGGCGGAAGCGAAAAATTCGCGCACGAACAGCCTGCATGTGTTGGTGTCGGCTCCGGTGGCCTTGCTGAGGCGTGTTATTATCTGCGAGAGGCTTATTGTGCTATTCATGGCGCAGGCGTTTCAGGAGCATAGCTCCGGGTCGGAAATCGATTCTTATCTGTGGCGGAAGCAGAACCTTGCCGCCTGTAGTGTGGTCGGTGACTGTCTGTTCCTGTTCCTTCACGGGCACGAAAGTCCCGAAGGTAGGCACGGCCACACTGTCGAGTTCGGCGCAGGAGTGCCCTACGATGTGCCCTAAGGCCGCGATGAGGGCGTCGACGTCGGCAGGACGTCGTCCCAGTCGGGTCGCCAGGTTGTCGCGGAAGTTTTTAGTGTCCATTGTGTACGGTTATTATGTCGTCCAGACGTGCGGTGTATTGTGGAGAACGCATATTGCAGTTCACAAGCCCCTCCAATGCTGTATATGATGCAATATGCACCCTGTCGTGGGTTAGCGAGGATGCATTGATGCGGTCGACGGTTTCCATCAGCCGTTGCCGGCGGATACGGTCGGCCTGCGGGATGAACAGGCTGGGCTGGACAGCTTTCGCCGGAATGGTCTCGCTGATGAATATGCCCGCTCTCTTGTAGGCGAAGCCCGGACGGAAAACGGTGTCGAGAGCTTTCTGTGCGGCTCTGGCGATGGCCATGGTGTCGGAAGCCGGTTCGCCCAGTGGTGCGTAGGCGCTGTTGCAGTACTGGGGCAGGTCGGGGCGGTGGCTGTTGGTGTGCAGAAACACGTTGATGCCTTCTGTGGCAAGATGCTGTTCGCGAAGCTTTCTGGAAATGATGGTCGCGAAGATTGATACGGCGTCGGAGAGCTGAGAGAGTTCGGTAATGTTTTTTGCGAAAGTGCGCGATGTACACATGCTTTTTTTCGGCATGTCGAGCTGTTTCGGAGATACGCAGTCGATGCCGTTCAGCTCGCGCCATGTGTGCAGTGCGGTGATGTTGAGCACAGCTTCGGCATTGCGCTCCGGCCAGTCGGCAAAATCGATGGCGCGGACGAGGCCGTAGTTGGCCAGGCGTCTGCGGAGGCGTCGGCCGATTCCCCACACGTCGGCCAGCGCGGTGAGCTCGAGTGCGCGCCGCCGCCGTTCCTCATTGTCGATGATGCACACCGAGCGGTAGGCGGGATAGCGTTTGGCGAAACGTGCCGCGGCTTTCGCCAGAGTGCGGTTGCACGATATGCCAAGAGATGTGGGGATTCCGACGTTGCGGCGCACACGGCGCACCATTTCGCGACCGGCTTTCTCAGCATCGGCGCAGGTGAATGCCGGGTCGAAGTGTACGAACGACTCGTCGATGGAATACGGCTCAGTCTCTCCGGCGATTTCGGCGATGGTGGCCATTACGCGCGATGATATGTCGCCGTAGAGCCTGTGGTTGCCTGAAAGTACTGCCACGCCATTGTGCGCGCAGATATCTTTTATGCGGAAATATGGGTCGGAGCGTTTGAGCCCCAGGGCTTTGGCTTCGTTGGAAAGGGCGACCACGCAACCGTCGTTGTTGCTCAGCACCACAACGGGAATATTGCGCAGGCGTGGATTGAACACGCGTTCGCAACTCACGAAGAAGTTGTTGCAGTCGATCAGCCCTGTCATCGGCGGAAGTCAGAAGTTTTTCCGGCGTTGCCGCGGCGGGCGCCGGTTGTTCTTTATGGTGTGAGTGACAACCCCCCACACCTCGAAGCGGCATTCGGGGGTTACGAGAATGGGATCGAACGACTCGTTGGAAGGGATGAGCCACACCACACCGTCGGCGAGGCTGATTCTCTTTAGTGTGAATTCGCCGTCGAGGCAACATACGGCCAGGTCGCCGTTGGCTGGTTCAAGAGAGCGGTCGATTACAAGGATGTCTCCGGGGTCTATTCCCTCTCCTGACATCGATTCTCCGCTTACCCGGCCGTAGAAAGTCGCCGCCGGATGCTTCACGATTTCGCGGTTAAGGTCGATTGATTCGGTTATCAGATCCTGGGCGGGCGAGGGGAAGCCGGCCTGTATGCCGCCGTCGGCATAAGGCAAATCCAGAGATGTGGCGAGATCGGGGAGGAAGAGGTCGATGGTCATGCTGAAATGTGGAATCCGGAATGCGCAATTCCCAGGGGCTGCGCATTCCGGATTGTAGAAATCAGTAGTTGCGGGCGATTATCACTCGCCGTGCCGAAGGTTTGCCTGTTACCATGCACACGCCGGGAGTTTCGTCGCCGTCGAGGGGTATGCAGCGTATTGTGGCCTTTGTCTCGGCCTTGATGAGCTCTTCGGTTTCGGGCGTGCCGTCCCAGTGGCAGAGGAAGAAGCCGCCGTTTTCGATGCGTTCCTTGAAGTCCTCGTAGCTGTCGCACACATAGGTTTTCTGTTCTCTGAGTGCGCAGGCCTTGTCGAAGAGGTTCTTCTGGATTTCCTCCAGGAGGGTGGCCACCTGGTCGGCGATTCCTGCCAGAGGCATTGTCGATTTTTCCAGAGTGTCGCGGCGCATCACTTCCACGGTGCCGGCCTCGACGTCGCGGGCGCCGAGCACCAGGCGTACGGGCACGCCTTTGAGCTCGTAGTCGGCGAACTTGAATCCGGGGCGTTTGTTGTCGGCGTCGTCGTATTTCACCGAAATGCCGAGCTGGCCGAGGCGTTCGACTATAGGCATCACTTTTTCGGTGATTTCCGCCAGCTGTTCGGCGTTTTTATAGATAGGTACGATCACCACCTGTATGGGTGCCAGATGCGGAGGCAGCACAAGGCCGTTGTCGTCGGAGTGGGTCATGATAAGGGCGCCCATCAGGCGGGTGGACACGCCCCAGGAGTTTGCCCACACGTATTCGGGCTGGTTGTCGCGGTTGGCGAATGTTACGTCGAATGCCTTTGCGAAGTTCTGTCCCAGGTTGTGCGAGGTTCCGCTCTGCAGAGCCTTGCCGTCCTGCATCATGGCTTCGATGGTGTAGGTGTTGAGGGCACCGGCGAAGCGTTCGTTGGCGGTCTTTACACCTATGGTCACAGGCATGGCCATGTATTTTTCGGCGAATTCGGCGTAGAGGCGTATCATCTGCACGGTGCGAGCCTCCGATTCTTCGGCGGTGGCGTGTGCGCAGTGACCTTCCTGCCAGAGGAATTCGGAAGTGCGCAGGAACATTCGCGTGCGCATTTCCCAGCGCATCACGTTTGCCCACTGGTTGCACAGCACAGGCAGGTCGCGCCAGGAGTGGATCCAGTTGCGGTATGTTCCCCAGATTATAGTTTCGGAAGTGGGGCGCACAATCAGTTCTTCCTCGAGCCGCGCTTCGGGGTCCACCACCACGCCTTTGCCGTCGGGCGAGTTCTTGAGGCGGTAGTGGGTCACCACGGCGCATTCCTTGGCGAAGCCTTCCACGTGTTCGGCTTCACGGCAGAGGAACGATTTGGGAATGAGCAGAGGGAAATATGCGTTCTGCACACCGGTCTGCTTGAACATGCGGTCGAGAGTCTGCTGCATTTTCTCCCAGATTGCATATCCGTAGGGTTTGATTACCATGCAACCCCTGACGGCGGACTGTTCGGCCAGGTCGGCTTTCACCACCAGGTCGTTGTACCACTGGGAGTAGTTCTCGGAGCGTTTTGTGAGGTGTTTGAGTTCTGTTGCCATGGTTTTGTGTCAGAAGGGGAACTCGTCTTCAGCGGGAGCGGCAGGTATGGGGGCGGCAACGCCGGGGGCAGGAGCGGCAGCGGGAGCTGCGCCGGGCTGCTCCACATCGCAGCGCCAGCAGCGGATATCGGTGTACCAGCGGCCGGAGAATTCGCGGCTTTCGATGTCGAAGTACATGGTCACTTTGTCACCTGGCTTGAGCTGAATGCGGTCGGCATTCTCGCCGAAGCATGTGAATGCCACTTTGCGGGGAAAGTTGCCTTCGGTGTTTTCGAGCACATATTCTTTCTTTTTCCAGCTGTTGCCGGCTTTGGATACACCCGATACTTCGGGCATGGCGTGGATGATGGTGCCTTTGATTTCCATTAGGTTGTGTATGTTTTGTTGTTTTCTGTTATTCTGTAAGTGTCCGGAATGTGGGAATAACTGCAAAGGTACGAATTTGTGTCCTAACACGCAATCCGAATGTCACTGTCGAAGCGCATAGTCTCACGTAGCGAGGCTGTGTCGAAAAACATAATTTCGACACAGCCTCATGATATTTTACTGTCATCAAGTTTTTATAGTACAGCAATATCCTCTGATGAAACTCCGGTATTGCCGTAAACTGGCCGAGATAGCGGGACTGGCCGCACAGAGTCAGCGTATAACCACTGGCTCGGCTTTGCGTCTTCCGTCTCTACCCATGATAACACGTATCACTATTTCTCCTGAACGGGGATGGTACGCCCGTATGCCGCTGACTGTGTAATACTCAACACTTAAGGTACCATCGGATTCAATATCCGCCAAGCCACTTACGTCCACCGTTTTCAGAGAATAAGTTCTGGAGAATTTACCGGCGGTGGCTGTCAGCCAAGCCTCGCCGTCTCCTGTCGGCAACGCTTTATCGCCTTCGATAGATAAAAGTCCGGATGCAGACCATATCGTTCCTTCGAGCGATCCGAGTGTCATTGCATGTTCCAGATGGCCTTCATTGTCATTATCGGCAAAGATGAAGTACACGGCATTGGCTTTTGCAGCATCATTACCGGAGAATAAGGATAGCATGGGCAGACAAACCGGATTGAACACATAGTCTGCTCCGAGTATTTCCGAGGATGCGGACATTTCGGAATTATCAAGGGCTTTCGCGCCGGGGAAATCCAAGTCGGCCGGCAAAGGCGTATCACGGCGCAGATAACAACAGTTATTCACTGACGTCCCGGATGATGCATAGGCGGCTATATTGCCTGTCTGATTGCGGAACGAGTCGTTGGAAGAAGTGCTTTCCACAATTCCGGAAGAATAGCATCTTTCTATTCTTACATTCTCGCTTCTGCCCGTTATTCCTCCCACATAGCGCGCCGCTCTGATGTCCGCGTTATTGTAGCAGTCGGAGATACTGGTGTCTCCGTCGGTGGCATTCACAATACCCGCCGCGCCTCCGTTGCTTCCGGCTTCCACATTTCCTGTATTGAAGCAGTGGGAAACGGTGAACTGCGAATTTTTCGGGGCGTCGCCGGCGATGCCTCCGGCAAGCATGGATGCCATGATTTCGCCGGTATTGTAGCATTCTGACACGTAAACCTTCTGTGATATTTCTCCTGTTATGCCTCCGGCACGTCCCATCATGGGATTAATCTTTGCCGTATTGTGGCTTCTCGTGATGGAGCAGCCGTTGGCGGCAACACCGGCAATGCCACCGATTGACGACATGCCTTCTATCGGACCCTCGTTGGAACAATTATCTATTATGGTATGGAACTCATCTCCGGAAGTCACGGAGGTGATGCCGGCGATGCCTCCGGCGTATGCGTATGCAGTGGCTACATTGCCGGTGTTGACGCATCCGGATATTTCAGCATGAATGAAGGCTTTTCCAACAATTCCTCCGACAGCGTTGCAGACGAGTGAACGGATTTCTCCGTTATTCCGGCAGTTGTCAATTTTCCCGGTGAAGCGTCCCGCGATACCGCCAACCATTGTTTCCACATAATTACTTACTTCCTGACCTCCTTGTATTGAGGTTTCACGCGAGGCGGATCCTGACACGAATCCATTATTGACGCACCCATAGATGATGCACCCGATATCGTCCTGCGTCGCACCAACTATGCCGCCTACCATTTTATTGCCTGAAACTGTAGCCTCATTGATGCAGTCTGTCAAAGAGGCGGAAGAGTAGGCGCGTCCTGCAATACCTCCAATTTCATTGCCGGAATTGCCGGTCGGATTTGCCATAATACTTCCGGTTACGGTTACATCACTTCCGACATGGCAGGTGATTATCTTGCCCATACAATGGCCGGCGATTGCCCCGACAAAGCTTTCACCGGAGAAGCTGGAGTTCTCAACGGTCAATCCGGAAATCGTTCCTCCTTGTCCGACGTAGCCGAATATTCCTATCGCCGAAGCATCCGTCTGACCTGCCGTGTCCAGGTGTACGCCTGAGATCCGCTTGCCGTTGCCATCGAAGAAGCCGTTGAAATAGGTGCCGGAGAAGCCCATAGGATGTATGGCTGTAGAATTGAAGTCAATGTCGTCTGTCAGCATGAAATAAGTTCCGCCAAAATCGAAGTTGTTGTCCCGCAGGAAATCCGCAGCCTTGTTGAAGTCTTCGGCGCACGAGATTAGGTAGGGAGAGTCGGCCGTCCCTTGTCCCGGCAGGATGTATCCGGTTTTTGTCAATTTCAGGTTTCTTTCCAGGTCTCCGTTGCGTATCACTATTTCTGCTTCCGCAACGGATGTCGGCACTGACGCTTTTATAAGAGTCCCGTCGATGGAGAACGTCCCTGTCGGATCTGTAAGTGTGGCCGTAAGCGGCATTGTCGATGCAAGCGAGGCCTGTTCTCCGAAGTTGAACAGGGAGTGTGGTGCGTCGATTGCTATATAGGTGACAGCAGCTTTTTTAGCGGCCTCCACAGATGCAAGCGATGTCGGGAGCGGGTAGGAGCCACTCATGAACGACCAGTTCTCACCCAGACCGTCGACTGCGTTGCCGGAGGTCAGCGTTTCTGTCGGCATTCCGGATAATCCCTCTTTATCGATGTTCCCGGAGCCTCCAAGCTGACACACCTGTTTGTCGTACAGATTCCCCGAAAGTTCCATATGGGATGCTTGCGAGGTATTGATGCGGTAGTCGAGTCCGATAAGCGAGCCGGCGTATGTCAGATCGGCGGCGGACACCTGCCCGACACTGACATTGCGTACTATGTTTCCTTTACGGTAGCCGTTGGTGTTGTATCCGGCGATTCCGCCCGCCTGACTCCATTCGACGCTCACATTGCCCGCGTTGAAACAGTCGTATATGTTTCCGGAGTTGCTTCCCGCTATACCTCCGGCCAATATCATCTTAGGCACGGGAACGCAGTCGTTGAACTTACTCACAGCAACGTCTCCTATGTTCATGCAGTTGCTGACAAGAGCGTGGTTCAGACCAATGATTCCACCGGCAGTTTCGCTGTTGGCCAGGACTTTACCACGGAAGATGCAATCTGAGATTGTGATTGAAACAGCATCGGAAGATGCGTTTGACGCCCCGGTGATTCCTCCGGCAGCCTTATTATACGCTTTTATATATGCTTCGACGGAACAGCTGCGTATTTCCGTGTTGTCATGCATGAAGCCGGAAATACCTCCTACATTATAGTATCCGGAAATTTCCGATGAAGTTATGTTGAGGTTTTTGACGAGTGCTCCCGGACCGAGCGCACCGAAAAGTCCCACATTGCCGGCGCTGCCTTGTGTGTACTCGTTGGCAGTGCCGTCGGGCCGGAAAGTGACACCTTCAATAGCAAGATTGCTTATTGTGTGGCCGCCGCCGTCGTAAACTCCCGAGAAATAATACGACTGTTCACTGTTGAACGCGTTTGTGCATTTTGACGCTATTCCTTTGAATGTCCGGTCCCCTTCCATGTCGATGTCCTCGGTCTGGAGGAAATGAACGCCGGAGTAATGTTCCATCCGGTCGCTGTTGCACATGTCGGCAATTGTCATCAGGTGTTTTTTCGAAGATATGATGTAAGGGTCGGATTCCGTGCCTGAACCTTCGAAGGATACAGGGACTTTAGACACCGGTATGCACATCCGGTATGGACCGTTGAGGAGGATTATTGTATCTGAAACAGCCTCGACAGGATTTCCGGCGATTATTTCATTCCCTTGAACGCTGAACCACTCTCCTATCCTCATTGAGGCGGAGATTCCTGCCATTGCATTACTTACGGCGGCGGATGTGATAAAATCGGCGGCATTCTGACCATTGGCGAATTTTACGTATGTTGCCGCAGCCCGTTTCTGCATATCAGACAATGTGGTTGATTTAAGCCGGGGATAGAACCCTTCCTCGAAAGTCCAGAAGTCAGCAGAGAGTCCATTGAGCGGGTGTCCGTCGGTTAAGACTGACGTGGGCAGATGAGTTACGCACCCCTCGGCCACCTGGTATCCGTTTATTTCCCCCCATATCTGACTGTCGTAGTAACAATCTGATATTTTGCCGGAGCCGGAACCGGATTTGAAATTGTGTCCGACGATTGCGCCGAAATATCGTTTGTCGGGAGAGATTAATTGTCCGAGGTTAACGCAGGCTTTCACGGTAGCGTCAACAGATGAGTTGTAAGCCACGATGCCTCCTATTTTCTGGTATGATACTGTGATTTGTCCCGCATTCAGACAGTTTTCCACAGTGGTGTTGTACTGTGTGTATCCCACAATTCCCGCGCCTTGGTTCTGTTTGTCTTTGGCAGCAAAGGCATTGAACGACTGGGCTTCGACATTGCCAAGGTTGATGCAATTACGTATTATGGCTCTTACAGCCTTCCCGGCTATTCCTCCGGTGCCTTCGGTGCATTCCCTTACCGTTCCTGTGAATGCACAATCCGTAACGACAGTCGTTTCCGTCTGTGAGCCGTTTACGATTCCGACTATGCCCCCCGAGAACTTCTTTATGTTGCTCACTGTAGCTGCGGAAGTGCAATTTGATATTTCCGAACCGGCATTCGCCTGGCCGACCACAGTGCCGCTCGCTGTGAAGCCTTCCACTGAGCATGACGAGTCAAAGTTCAGGTTGCGCACCGCTCCGCCTTGTCCGAGCGTCCCGACAAAACCGACATAACTGCGGGAGCCGGTCTTCGAGGCCGCGAGAGCTGTTCCGTTGCTGTCGTATGAGAGCCCGTTGATGCACATGTTGGAGACCGTGTGTCCTTGCCCGTCGATTATGCCGTCGAAATGCCATGATATTCCGGACGAAGAACCGGCCGGAGCACTGCCGATTCCGAAAAATCCGGCTATCCCAGACATGTCGATGTCGTCTGTTATTACGAAGTGCTTGCCGGCATAATGGCCGGCATTTACACCGCTTGTAGCTCCGGATTCACCTTCGCACGCATTGGCGAGAGCCACTATGTCGGCCGCGTTCTTCAGTAGGTATGGGTCTGAAGCCGTACCTGTCCCGTTAAATGAAAGCTCCGGGTCGGACGCTTTCATCGTAATGACGCCCGAGAGCATCAGAATGATGAATAGTAATTGTCTGGAAGTTATAGCCATATATTGATGTATTAGTGGGCGCTGATGAGATAAAACAATCCGTGCCCGAAAGTGCCTGCAGGCTTTCTGGACACGGCAAAGTTAAATCAAAAAATCAGGGACAGTACTGAATGTAGATTAACAAATGGCCATAACATGAAAAATAATATCCGTACAAGGCTGTCCTCTGGTCTGGTCAGTGAATGCTCCTTCTTAGTTTTGACAGATATTGAGGCGTTATCCCCAAATAGGAGGCTATGATTCTCAGAGGAACTTTCTGTATTATTTCAGGTCTTTTTTTCAGTATCGCTTCGTAACGTTCTTTTGCCGAGCCTTGCACGACACGCGATTTCATTTCGAAAAAATACATCTGATTCTGCACGTTTCCAAGACACCATCGGGCGAATTCCGGCGAAAGGCTGATTAGTGAAGAAAAGTCCGTTTTGCAGACCTTCAACAAGCTCGATGGACAGCAGGCCTCGTAGGTATTAGGCGACGGCTCCCCACGCAGGTAGGAATGGTAGGATATGCACACTGTACCCGGAAGAGCGAAGTATGACGTGCGTTCCGTTTCCGCATCGCCCTCCAGATGATAGCATCTCATGATTCCGTCTGTCAGGATATAGAAATCAGGGGCTACGTCTCCGGCGCTTACGATAGGTTCGCCTGAATGCAGACAGATGATTGTCCCCATGTCGATAAGCCTTTCGATCAGATTTTCCGAGATTGGGTATGACGACTCGTTCTTTATGAGGAATCTCAGCTTTTCGCGCAGAGCTGGTGTAGCTGCTTTTCCTTTGATTTGCATATTTGCTGTCATAGGCGGGTGGAATTTCACAGTGCATGCGTGGGACGAGCCCGTTCAAGCCGTAGATTTAAGATGACTATGCAAATATAATAGAGTTTACATCAATTAAGAACTTGTTTAAAAGGAAAAGTGAAAAAGAATATCTGTCGAATAGGTGTCTAAGAGAGTGTCTGGATTTGACTTTATGAAATCTTTAGGGGTCTTTCCGGCTTGTTTCGAGTTTTCACTCAGTCATTATGGAACTAATTCCTTCATTCAATCTCAAGACAATCTCGGAAATCCTCTCTAAATCTTAACATAAAGTCAAATCCAGACACTCTCTTAGAGTGCTTGGAAAGCATCGGAGATGTTCTCCTTGCTCAAAAATCGATGCCTGCTCTGATTGCAAGCTGCGGGTGTATCGAACTTTCGTCGCCCCAACGGTAGCCTCTTAAATTCAGGCCAATGCCGAAATTGAGGTTGGACTTCCCTCCGAGATTCAGCCTGTATCCAACAGTCGGGGAGATATAGAGCCTGTCATCACCCAATATCACTCCGCCAATGCGGATATCGCCGTAAAGCGGGAAGCGACCGAATTGCCAGTCGGTACGAGCATGGGCGAAAATGGGGAATTCATAGCCATAATTATGGGATACAGGATGATGGCGTTCGAGTACGAGGCCTGCGCCTACAAACAGGTGCGGGTTGAACTGGTAGCCGTGGGAGGTGGAGACGCCGTAATAGACTACCGTAGTTTCGCCGTAAACACTTTGATTGAAAGAAAGGTCGACGTTTGCATCTACGAATCCACGATATCCTTTGGTGGGTTCTTTTGCCGAAGCCGCGATGCAACAAAAGACTGATATTAAAGAGAGGAGCATATACTTTTTCATTGCGGGGCAGGTTTCTGATTATCTGCTAAAATTCAATGCCGATTTTTACCGAGGGAAGTGCTTTCCAATGTAGCGAAGTGTGATTCGCCCTGTAACTATAGCCGTGCAGCGCAACGCCGATTCCGAAGTTCATTGCAACCTTTCGTCCCCAGTCGAGCCTATAGCCTACGGTAGGTGTGGCGAATACGGCATCAGTACCTAAATTATCAAAACTACGGCCATTATAAGTTACACCGAGGCGAAAATCGCCATATAACGGAACTTTACCGAAAGTCCAGTCTGTGCGGAACTGTACGAATACAGGGAAACTGATTACTTCCGGAAATACTTTGTAGGCTACAATATGTGCCGATATACCGGCTCCGATAAAGAAATGTGGATCAATCTGATATCCATGGGATGTGGAAATACCATAAAACAGATATGTTAGGCTCTCTTTCTCCGGGGCATAATGGTTTGTATTATAATCGGTCATAAATTGTACTTCACCTGTCAGCTCAAAGAATCCACGATATCCTTTGGTGAGCTCTCTTGCCGAAGCCGCGATGCAACATGAGGCTAATATCAGTGAGATGAGTATATACTTTTTCATTGCGGTGTAGGAATATTGATTAGCGAATCCGGAAGCGTGCTGAACGCTATCCGAGGAGGAGTCAGTACCAGTCGACGCCGTTGCTTAGCGAGGAGCGTTTGTCATACTTGAGGTCGGCGAGCATTGCGCTTTTCACCGATATGTGGAAGTTGTAGCTCTTGAAGGGGCCTACCGGCACGAACGATGCCCGCATGGTGAAGCAGTGCAGGTCGCGGGAGATGTTGCAGTTCATATAGGCGAGCTTGTGGGTGTCGAAGTTGTAGCTTGCCGAGAAAGAGAAGTTCCAGTTGGGCGTTGGGCGTATGTTTCCTGACAGGGAAAGGTTCTGTGTTATTCGCCCGTCGAATTCCATTTTCTCTTTGTTGAAAGCTCCGTAGCCGTAGTTTATGGAGTAGTTCAGGGTCAGGCTCCAGGGCACTTTCCAGCGGGCGTATCCGTCGGGGCGCATGTCCAGGTCGCCTTCCTGACTGTCGGCCACGTCGCGGTCGTGGGTCGCTCCGTCGGGCGGCGGGGTGTCGCCGTCCTCCTCGGTGTTTCCGTTCTCCTTGCGTTTGCGGCGGAAGGTGTCGTTGTTGAAGGTGTAGGAGAACGATGTGCCGGTGCGCATGAGTCTGCCGAGGCCTTTGCCGCAGCTGATTCTCAGGCGGTCCACCTTTACCGGGGTGCCGGCTTCGTTGAGCGCGTAGGTGTAGGGGTCCCAGGTGGCCGACAGGTTGAGGTTGAAGCCTTTGGTGATTCGCAGCAGAATAGAGGTGGAGATGTCGGACCAGCGCAGCGAGTCGGCGGCGAAGTTGTAGCTCTCCGATATGTTGAGATTCTCGATGAGCGATATCTTTTTTTCGCCCGTTGAGTCGCTTTCGGATACCACTTTCATTTCCAGGTTGTTCGACAGCGAGAACGACATCGAGCCTGTCTTGCCCTGCCCGGGCACGCCGAACAGGGCGTTGGGGAAGCGGCTGTATTTTTTCACCTGTTCCATTCCGCGGCTGTCGGTGTAGGTGTAGGAGCCGTAGTATCCGAAGAACGAGGAGCCGAAGTCGGGAGCGCCGTTGAACGATATCGACGGAGTGATGACATGGCGTATCATCTTGATTTTCTTACCCAGGAATCCCAGCGGCTGGTAGAAGCCGTATAGTTTGGTGTCCATGGCCACCGATGCCATGAAGTCGTACACATTGTAGAAGCCGTAGGTGGTGTCGCAGGTTTCGATGTTGCGGTCGGCATCCCACGCGCGGTCCACACGGTTGGTGTACATGCGGTCGGTGATGTTCAGCGAAGGGGTTATGTTAATGTAGTTGAACACGTTGAATGTCGCCGAAACGGGCACTGTGTGCCTCATGCCGTTGCGCCAGTCCTTGATGAGACTTTTCTTGAAGAATACGTTCTGTTTGGCTGTTAGTGAATTCTGGAGGATGCCGGTGTAGGAAATCTTTATTTTCTCGTACCACCGTTCCGCGCCTATGGCTTTCTTGCGCTTGAACGGCGCCAGCTGCGACATGCTCACCGTAACGTTGGGGAACGATACCGTAAGTGTCGAGTCCTGTGTGCGCTGCGCCACGTTGAAGGTTGTGGACAGGCTCCACTTTGTGCCGGGGAAGCGGTAGGTCATGTTCACCGTCGAGCTTTTTGTGTTTTCGGTGAACGACGGAGAGTAGTAGGAATTGAGGTCGTTTCGGGTGTAGCCGCTGGTGGTGAAGTTCACGCTCGCGCTGAGGCTCATGTTGGGGTTGGCCTTGCTGTCCTGGCTGTGGCTCCAGAGCACCTGGAAGTTGGTCTGCGAGGCATAGTCCGGCGAACCCTTCTCGCCGGTTATGGTCTTGAGGTAGCTTATGTCGAAGCTGCCGTTGAATTTGTAGCGCTTTGAGTAGCTTGAGCGCGCCTGTAGCCCCCAGGAGCCTTTGGTGTATATCTCGCCGGTGAGGGCGAGGTCGATGTTGTCGTTGATGGCGAAGTAGTAGCCGCCGTCGGATAGATAGAAGCCCCTGTTGTAGTCATCGCCGAATGTGGGCACTATTATGCCCGAGGCATATTTGTCGCTGAAGGGGAAGTAGCCGAAGGGTACTGCCAGAGGCAGCGGCAGGCCGGCCAGCACCATGTATGCAGGCCCCACCACGATGTCTTTTCCGGGGCGTACCTTTCCTTTGGTGAGCTGGAAATAGAAGTGGGGGCATTCGGTGTCGGAGCAGGTGGTGTAGCGGCCGTCCTTTATGTAGAATTCGTTTTCGGCTTCTTTCTTGGTGGTTCCGCCGGTGAGGTATCCCTCGCCCTGCTGGGTGACCACGTTCTGGATATATCCTTTCTGTGTCCCGAAGTTGTAGCGCATTGTGCGGGCCTCGTAGTCGGTGCCGTCCTGCGAGAACACGGGTTTCCCCTGCAGCTCGCCCACGCTGTCGGGGCGGCCGAGTGCGAATACGGTGTTGTCGGAAAGGTCCATCTGTATTTCCGCGGCATCGAGGCGGATGTCGCCGTAGGTCACTGTGGCGCTGCCGAACATGTAGGCGGAGTCGCGGCGGACAATGAGCATGGAGTCGGCCGATGAGAAGTCGACGGCTGCATCGAGGTCGGAGCGTACGGCGCTTATTCTCGAGCGTGGTGCCATGGGCGCGGCAGGCACGGCCAGCAGGGAATCTTCGGCAGCTGGTGCTGTCACCGCCGGAGCTGTGGTGTCGGGCGCGGCCACGGGTATGGCCTCACCGCTGTCGCCGGAAGAGGCGGCGAAGCAGGGCAGAAGAGCCAGGCAGGCAAGAATATAGAGTGGCAGGCGTTGCAACAGCTCGGTAATGAAAGGCGTTGATATGGGATAATCGTGGCAAAGTTACGAAAAAGCGCCAATGTAGCCTCCGGGGATTATGTTTTATTGTGTATTGTTAAACGCATGCTTAGATTCGCAGAGGAGGCTTTTTGCGCATGTTAATCAACCGTAGGTTGCAATCGACCCCCCGGCATCGCTGCCGGGGGGTCGATTCTTGCATGGCAATGAGGTCTTGCATAACCTGCGACACACACCGACAGGCTGATTATTATGCTGTTAACGATTTCATAATAGTAATGTGTCAGAAACGTGATTTTTCGGAGTTGCCGGCACCGGTGCCACGGTAGCGGTCGCGGGTGGTGTTGAAGCGGTATTGCAAGGTGAGCATTACGGAGCGACCGGGTGAATAGTTTTTCTGCTGAATCTGCACGGCATCGCTGCAAAGATTGAAGTCTCTCTTGGCGGAATCGAACAGATCCTTTGCCTCGATAGTCACGCTGAAAGCGTCGTTGAAGAATCCTTTGTAGATTTTGGCGTTAACATACCAAGGAGTATTTGTCAGACGCGTGTTGTTGTCCCAACCGCGGGTCATAAGTTGCGCATCGACGTTGAGCCAGATGTCAAAGGGAAGCTTTACTGCGTTCTGCCACTGGAACATGAATATAGGGGTATTCATCTTCACAGGCTCACCATTTACCGGCAGTGTGAGCCATTGCTTCATCATGCCGACATTCACTTTGGGTTGCCAAATGCCTACTTGGAAATTTCCACCTACGAAGGCCTGGAAATAGTGGCGGTGATTGAGATTGGCTGTACGTATGATTGTGGCCTCGTCGTCTGTGCCGTACGGTTCTGTGATATGATACACACCATCTTTGAAATATGTGTAGGAGAGCTGAGCGAAGAAGCGGCGCCATTGAGCCATATATTCCACTGTCTGCATCTTCGTGGGTTTAAGATAGGGATTGCCGGTCTCGTATGTAAGACGGTTGATGTAGCTTATCGCGCCGTCGAGCTGTCCGTAGCCGGGGCGGACGGTCTTGCCGGTATAGTTCAGACCCATTCTCACTTTGCCGACTTGTGTGGCGATATTCAGCGAGGGGAATAAATTGTTGTAGGTTTTGCTCTGACCGTCCTGAAGTATCCCCATCTCATAATAGTTGAACCTCACATGTTCGTATCGCAACCCTATGCCAATCATAAAGCGCCCCAATCGCTGACCAATTTCAGCAAATGCAGCTACATTGCTCTCATCCACACGGTTGTCGGCATCAGGAGTCTCCGGGATATTGGCAGAGAAAAGGTTGGTGGAGCGTGTATCGGTATATTCCTGACCTACTTTTATCTGACCTTTCCATAAAGGATATGTCAAAACAAGCTTCTCAGCAAACATACGATTATGGTTGGTGGATGTGGTGTTTACCTCGCGGTCATCACCTATTTCGCTGAGTTCATTGTTGAATGTCAGTTCACGACTCTTATACCAAAGATAATCAGCATTGAAGTCAATGTTAAGTTTGCCGACAGTGCCATTATAATAGAGGTTGGCATAGTGGCGTGGCAGAGCAGTTGATTGATTATGGACATCAGAATTATAGCGGTCAAGCAACGCGCCGTCCTGCCATATCTCGCTTGGGATTGTCCCGTCAGTGTGATGGCGGTTCCAACTGTTCTGATAGTATGCACCTATGCTGTGACGGTCGTTTATCATATATGAAAATCCGAGTTTTCCGGTCATGTCATTATATGATTCCTTGCCAATTGTGCTGACGAACTGGCGATAAGTGCCATTGGCTGTAGTTGTGTTCATATCATTAAGACGGTCAAAGCGGGTATCGCCTTTCCACCAGCCATAATTGGCGAAGATTTCAAGACCGCCGGTACGATATTTGAGATCGAGGGAGTTGCCGGTACGGAAGTAGTGCTGGAATCCGTTGTCTGTGCGAAGTGTTCCGCTAAAGCCGTCGCCCTTAGGTGGTTTAGTGCGGATACGTATCACTGACTTTACGTCTGCGGCGTAAGTCGCTCCCGGATTGGTTATAACCTCTACATTCTTGATGTCGCCGGAGTTGAGCTGCGATAGTTCCTGAAGGTCGTTTACTTTTCGTCCATTGATGTAGATTGCTGGAGCACCTTTGCCAAATACTTCGAGTGTGCCGCCATTGTCAACTACCATCGGAACACGCACAAGAACATCGTTTGCAGTTCCGGCAATCGCAAGAGAGCTGCCCTCTACCTTAGTCACCAATGCGTTTCCTTTCATTGTTGTGGTCGGACGTGAGGCTTTAACCACAACCTCTCCAAGTTCCACTGTGGACGGGCACAACGTGATTACTCCCAAATTGCCTGATTGTGGAACATTGGCTACTATTGGTTCATAGCCGGTGAATGACACCTTGGCTATCAAGTTGCAATCGGCAGTAGTTGGTATGGTAAAGTTGCCTTCAGAATCGGATATACCACCTGCAATATATGTGGAATCGCAATAGAGCACCACATTCACAAAGTCAAGGGGTATATTGTTTTCTCCGAGAATACGTCCTTTTATGTCGCGGCTGAAAGCCGGGAGGATTGCAAAGAGAGCAATCAGAAGAGAAATAATATGTTTCATCGTGTCTGTTTTTTGAGTTCGATAAGTGCGTCGATAAGACTTCCGTCAAGGTTGATGCCTTTTTCTTCCATTTTGTCGGATATTTTCTGTTTGGTGTCGCTGAGTACTTCGCTGTCGAGGTCTTCCCACGTGAGTATTTCTGAACCATCGTGGTTTGTTGTCACACGTGCATTGTGCTCCTTTTTGTGTCCGGCAGAGTCTGTAACATTATAGATAACCACAGCGTGGAATTTGCCGTCTTCAAGGTCGTGCGTATCAGCCAACCCTACATATTCCACATCGGGGATTGAGTGGAGGTAAGCGAGGGTTGCGTTACCTATATTGCGGTCGCGTGTGTCACCTTGACCGACATTCCAACCGCACGATGAAAGTGCAGCATGTACCATTATTACAACTATGGCGAGCGTTAAAATTTTCTTAGTCATTTGCGTCAGTTTTTTTAATTTTTCTGATGCAAAATTACGTCTAAACGAATCTTAACGCCAAATATAAAGTCTTAATACGGGAGATGCAACCGACTGATTATCAGCGGCTGTATCTCTCGAAAGTCTTAATGTGTCCTTGTGCTGTCTTAACGGCGTCTTAACTCCGGGACGGATTGAGCAGGAATCGGACTATATCCTCCTTTTCGGGCGCTCCGAGCTTTTTCCGTATGGAGGATTTCCTTACATAAATTGTGGATGCGGTCTGCCCTGTTATCACGCTATTTCCTTTGTCGAAAATCCGGCCATCATGAGAACGATTATCTGTTCCTCTTTCGGACTGAGTACATCGCCATACTTGCTGTGGAGTTTGCCATAGAATCCCGAATATAGATTGTCGATTATCTCAAAGACGTTCGCCCAGTCGACAAGTTCTCCGTTTATCTCTCCGTCGATGGAGGATATTTTTCGCAGCATTTCACGGTTCTGCTCTGTCGGGGTCTCAGCCACCATCTTGATAATGCCGAGTTGCTTGAGCATGGCGCCGCGCAGTGCTCCCGGATTGTTGGTTCCGGAATCCTGTGTGGCTGGAGCGGCCTTATACTCTTCAATCATTTTCTGCAACGCTTCGATGCGCTCCTCGTTTTCACGCTCACGCAATCGGCGTATTCTTATAATCCATATCGCTCCGGCTATGATAATCAGCGCCACAAGGCTTATTACAAGTATTATCACAGTCTTGTGTTCGCTTTCCGCCTTCAGTGCCAACGCGCGCTTCTGCTGCTGCAACGCACCGCGTTCCGACTCCCATTGTGAGGCTTTCACACGGTTGAAGCGTTCGTTCTGTCGGTTGTTCAGGCTGTTGATGTGTGCCAGCCTGATGCGACCTGTCAGTTTGAAGTCGATAATCGCGTTGAGCAGGTTACTGTAGCTGCGATAATATGCGTCATCGTCCTTCCGTAACTTACTTGCGGCACTGTCGGCCAGCGCAAGGTTCCGCACGGCGCGATTGATATCGCCGGTATTCAGCGCGTTTATGGCATGTTGGAAATACAACACATCAGCCGCTCCGTTGTCAGGGCCTGCTTTACGGAATATATCTCCTATCAGTTCGTCGCTTTCGGCACTCCTGCCGTTCTCGGTCAGCAACTGTGCCCGTTCGAGTTCAAATATGAATTGCTTGTCGCCCCAGTTGTTATTGCGGGCATAGTCTATAAGCTCATCCGCGATATAAAGAGCGGAGTCGGTTTCTCCCGCATATTCATAAGCCGCCAGAAGCATATATTGTGCCTCCATCTTTCTCATGGAATCCGTTTCCAGGTCATGTAGCTTTTTAGCGAACGGAACAAGCTGTCTTCCCTGATATTCCGAGGCTCCGAGCAATACACGGACTCGCACCGTCTGTACCATTATCGAATCGGGTATGTCAGGCAATTCAGCAAGGGAGTCAAGCATGGTCAGCGCACCTGGAGTGTCTCCTACCCAGAATTTATACCATGCAAAAACAATCCCGCTTCGGATATTCCGTACTATATCTTTACCGCGATAAAAATTGTGGGCATATCCTATAAGGGAATCGCCAACCATGGAACGGTTGCCGCTCAGATGGCCCCATCCCTTCAGATAATGATATTTCGCCCGCAAGGAGTCGATTTCAAGTTCGGAAGGATCAATCTCGTCCAGCAACGACAACGCGCTGTCCGTATTGTTCCGCATTATCATTTCGGCCAGGCTTATCTCATTATCATATTGAGTCATTGACTTCGAGCATGAAGCGATGCCGAATATTATAACGGCCATTAAAACATATATGAATCGTCTCATTATCCAGGTTCTTCCGTTTTGTTCAGTCAAAAATACGGATAAATAGTGAGCAAAGCCAAATTTATCCGGGTGTTGCCGTTTTTTTCAAGGTTCTGCGCATCGGTCTGTGCATCGGTCTGAAATATCCTGCGTCGGTTCTTCTGCCTCTGAATTGAGGGGAAATGCTTATCTTTGCAAATCAAACACAAAGCGATGCGACTTGGCCTATTTTTATCTATCACATTGACAGGGTTTGCTGTTGCCGGTGCCGTGGAGGTATCGTGCAGTCCCGGCAGTCTTGGCGCCCAGCTGCGCGGACAAAGTGGTGTGGACGGCCTTGTAGTAAGTGGCAAAATAGACGCTTCGGACCTCTTTTTCATTGCCGACAGCCTGCCTTCGCTGCGCAGCCTCGATCTGTCGTCGGCATCCATAGCTGCCTACGACGGCGAACCTCTGCACGGGCGCATACAGTATCCGGCGGCTACCGTGCCTGCCGGCTGCTTTATGGGTGCGCCTCTGGAGAACGTTGTGTTTCCCGCGGAAACCACCACTCTTGCCGACGGCGCTTTTGCCGGCAGTAGGCTGCGGTCGGTCGTGTTGGTCACGCACACACGTGCCACAGGTTTCGGAGTGTTCGCTTCCTGCATTCAGCTGTGCGAGGCGGATTTTGCAGAAGGTGCCGCCGGCGACTATGCATTCGCCGGCTGTGTGGCGCTGGAGAAGGCCACTGTAGGTGCAGGAACTCTTGCCGCAGGTGTTTTCTCCGGATGCAGCGCACTTGAGCGGATTCATGGCGGCGGGAACATTACTTCCGTCGGCGGACGTGCCTTCGAGGGCTGTGGCGCTCTTGAGAGCTTTGACTTCGGTGCCGGCTTGCGAACTGTGGGGGAGAGCGCCTTTGCAGGCAGCGGACTGCGTGCGGCTGATATGGAGCTATGTCCGACCGACATTAGCATCGGGGGCTGGGCTTTCGCCGGGTGCCCCAGTCTGGAGTCGGTTATGGTTCCTTCAGGTGCTGTGCTTGGCGAAGGTGCGTTTTTCGGATGCACGGCTCTTGAAAGCGCCGAAGTGCCCTCCGGCGCCGGCGCCGTGCCTGACTACGCTTTCGCCGGCGCTCCTTTGCGGAACGGCAGCGGAGTGATTCCCGACGGCATCGTGCATATAGGCGCCTATGCGCTGCGCGGAGCCACCGGCATGAGGACAGTGAAGTTGCCGGCCTCACTGATTTCGGTGGGCGATTATGCCATGGAGAATATGGACGGTCTGGCGAGTATAGATGCAGTGGCGCTGGATGCAGTGCCGGCTACCGGCACCGAGGTGTGGCGAGGTGTGGAGCAGGGTGTCGTGGAGCTGTACACCACAACTCAAACTTCCACTCTTTTCGCCGGAGCACCGCAGTGGTCCGATTTTAAAATCACGGTTGAGTCCGGAGCGACCAGTCCGGAAGCCGTGGCTCCCGAAAGGCTGAAGGCCTGGTTCGAGGGCGACGTGCTTGTGCTCAGCTCGCAGGTAGATGAAATAGCCGGGGTCCGTGTGTTCAATGCCGCCGGCATGCTTCTTGCCGATGTGGAGCCGGCATCGTCGACAGTCCGAATTTTCACAACCAATACGCCCGGAGCATTGTTTATCGTTAATGCCACCATGGCCGGCTCCGGAACCGAAACAATAAAAATTACACGCTGATGGGAAAGAATAAACTGCGCAAATTCGCCGAAATGGAAAACCTGTCTATGGTGTTCCAGTATCCTTACGGTGTGCTTCGCGATAAAGGCTTCGCCATGCGCGGCCACTGGCATGAAGAGTTTTTCGGCAACGGCAATCCCATAACAGTGGAACTCGGTTGCGGAAAAGGAGAATATGCGGTAGGGCTGGCCAGGCGCTTCCCCGAACGCAATTTCATAGGCATCGACATCAAGGGAGCCCGCATGTGGACCGGCGCCAAGTCCGCCGCCGCCGAGGGGCTGCGCAATGTGGCTTTCGTGCGCACGTCGATAGAGCTTCTGGAGCATTTTTTCGCTCCCGGCGAGGTGGCTGAAATATGGATCACCTTCCCCGACCCGCAGATGAAGAAGGCCACCAAGCGCCTCACGGGCACAAGGATGGTGGAGCTGTACCGCCGTGTGCTGGCTCCTGGAGCGACGGTGCACCTGAAAACCGACAGTCCCTTCCTGTATGCATACACAGAGATGATGTGCCGCCACAACGGGTTGGCAATCAGGTGCGCCGATGCCGATATCGATGCCGGCGCACGTGCCGCCGACCCGGTGCTTGCCATCCGCACACACTACGAGAGCCAGTGGCTCGACCGCGGACTCACCATCCGCTATCTCGCTTTCGGTGCCGACGGCAAAGAATCGCTCAGCGAGCCTCCCGGTGCCGAAGAGCTCGACCGCGATACATACCGCAGCTATTCGCGCGGCTATATCCAGATGCCAGGACTCATGAATCAGAACAACGACTAACAAACACGTTATAAGACAATGGCCAACGATCCCATATATCCCGCTCTTGTCACCGATGCCCTCGCCACGGTGCGGTATCCAGGCACCGGACGCAGCATTATCGAACAGGAAATGCTCGCCGACGACATCCGTATCGCCGGCAATACAGTAAGTTTCAGCCTTGTGTTCGACAAGGCCACCGATCCTTTCAAGGCATCGCTGCTAAAGGCCGCCAAGGCCGCTGTGGAACGGGCGGCTCCGGGTGCGGATGTGACTGTGAATGCCATCGTGCGCCAGGGCGTGCCTGCTCCGGAGAAGGCACCCGTGCTCCCCGGAGTGAAGAACATCATTGCCGTGAGCAGCGGAAAGGGCGGTGTGGGAAAAAGCACTGTGGCCGCCAATCTGGCCGTGGCACTCGCCGCCGAGGGTTATTCGGTAGGACTGCTCGACGCCGATATCTTCGGGCCGTCGCTGCCGAAGATGTTCGGGCTTGAATCCACCGAGCTGTACATGCATGAGGTCGACGGCCGCAATCTCATAATTCCAGCGGAGGCATATGGTGTCAAGGTGCTGTCGATCGGTTTTGTAATCGATCCATCCAGTGCGGCCGTCTGGCGCGGGGCAATGGCTTCCAACGCGCTCAGGCAGCTTATCGAGCAGGCCGACTGGGGCGAGCTTGACTATTTCCTCATCGACATGCCTCCCGGAACCAGCGACATACATCTGACTCTTGTTCAGACTCTGGCGCTGACCGGTGCCGTGGTGGTCACCACTCCCCAGAAAGTGGCCATTGCCGATGCGCGCAAGGGTATAGCCATGTTCCGCGACTCCAAAATCAATGTTCCGGTGCTCGGCGTGGTCGACAATATGGCATGGTTCACCCCAGAGAAACACCCCGACGAACGTTATTATCTCTTCGGCGACGATGCCAATGTGGATGCCCTTGCCGGGGAATACGATGTTCCCGTGCTGGCGCGCATCCCCTTGGTGGCCAATGTGGGAGAGCATTCCGACAGCGGGCGTCCCGTGGCCACCGAGGCCACAGCGTCGGCGGCAGCATTCATGCACCTCGCCCATGAGCTTATCGATGCCGTCGACCGCCGAAACAGCGAGCTGCCGCCAACGGCAAAAGTGGAAGTGCGATGAGTAGGGAAGGCTACATAGCCGTGGTGAACGGCCCCAACCTCAACATGCTTGGCCGGCGGCAACCCGGAATATACGGAACCGCCACCCTCGACGATATAGTGGCTTCCCTGCGGGCCGGGTTCCCGCAGCTCGATATCCGCCACGAGTGCCGCCAGGGTGAAGGCGAGCTGGTGGAGCTGATTCAGCGTTTCGGTACCGACCCCGCCTGCTGTGGTATAGTGCTTAACGCCGCCGCCTACACCCACACATCGCTGGCCGTGGCCGATGCCGTGGCCGCCGTGGATGTGCCTGTCGTAGAGGTGCATCTGAGTAATATATATGCCCGCGAGGCCATCAGGCGCACATCCCTGCTGTCGCCGGTGTGCGCGGGTTGCATATGCGGTTTCGGTGCCGCCGGTTATGCCCTGGCTGTAAGGGCTCTTCTGCAGATGAAATGAGTGACAAGGGATTGAAAATAGGTATGGACGGCAAACGTGCCGTGGCCAACAACACAGGCCTGGGCAACTACAGCCGCTATGCCGTGAACATACTCTCGGCGGCATATCCGGGTTCGGAGTTCGTGCTGTATGCTCCCGACGATACCGACAACGAGCGCCTGCGGCCTCTGCTGGCCCGCGACAACGTGAGCCTGTGTGTGCCGGCGCTGAAGCCCGCCTGGAGTGTGCGCAAGGCTTTCTGGCGAACTTTCGACCTGCCTCTCGACCTCTCGCGCGACAACATCGACCTCTACCATGGCCTCAGCAACGAGCTTCCGCTGACTGTGAAGGGCGTATGCCCCACGGTGGTGACAATCCACGATATAATATACCGCCGGTTTCCTGCCGACTACGGCGCCATCGACCGCAGGCTCTATGACTATAAATACAGCCGCTCGGCGCGCATGGCCTCGCGTGTGATAGCCATCAGCGAGCGCACCGCCGCCGATCTTGTGGCCGACTACGGCATCGACCCTGCCAAAATCGATGTGGTGTATCAGGGTGTCGATCCTGTGTTCAGCCTCGACATCACCACTGCCGACCGGCAGCGTGTGCGCGAGAAATACGGGCTGCCCGAATGCTTCATAATTTCCGTGGGCACGGTATCGCCCCGCAAGAACCAGCTGCTGGCTCTCCAGGGGCTTGCACGGCTGCCTCAGCCGGTGCAGTTGGTGGTGGTAGGGCGCCTGAGCGGCGACTATGGCCGCCGGTTCCGCGAGGCCGTGGCCGCTCTCGGCCTGTCGCAGCGTGTGAAATGCCTCACCGACGTGCCCATGGCCAACTTGCCCGCGCTCTACAGCTGTGCCCGTGTGGCTTCCTACACATCGCGTTACGAGGGCTTCGGTCTTCCGGTGGTGGAGGCGCTAAGCTGCGGCACTCCAGTGGTGGCATGCACCGGCTCCTGTCTTGAGGAGGCCGGTGGCGAAGGTGCGGTGTATGTGCACCCCGACGATGCCGTGGCATATGCCGAGGCCGCCGCGCGACTTATCGACGACACCGTGGCGCACGACACCGTGGCCGGCCGTGGCCGGCGCCATATCCGCCGTTTCAGCGCCGAGAATTTCGCCCGCTCCACCATGGCAAGCTATCGCAAGGCCATAATTGACTTTATGAGTTGACACACACAATGGATAATAACAGCAAGAATACTGCGGCAGACAAGCCGACCCTACTTGTGGTGGGCGCCGGCGGATTCATCGGCGGATTTATTGTCGAGGAAGGTCTGCGCCGTGGCTACGAGGTATATGCCGCCGTGCGCGAGAGCACCTCGCGGCGCTATCTCACCGACAACCGCATACACTTTGTGGTGCTGGACTATGACGATGCCGACGCCCTTGAGACAGCTCTCGGCGAAGCGCTTCCGAAGGCACGCCGGTGGAACAGCATAATCTACAATCTCGGCGCCACAAAGTGCGCACGCTTCGCCGATTTCAACCGCATAAACTACGGTTATCTCCGCGACTTCACGGAAGCCATCTACCGGCTTGGTGCCGTGCCCGGGCATTTCCTGTTCATGAGTTCTCTGAGCGCCCTCGGCCCTGTCGATGAGAAGAACTACACGCCCATCGACTCCAAGGCTGTACCCAATCCGAACACGCGCTACGGTCTCAGTAAAATAAAGGCCGAAACCTTTCTGAGTACTCAGAACTGGTTGCCGTGGACCATTTTCCGCCCCACGGGTGTGTACGGGCCGCGTGAGCAGGACTACCTGATGATGGTGAAATGCATCGACCGCCATTTCGACTTCGGCGTGGGCTACCGTCGCCAGATGCTTACATTCATATATGTCGACGACCTCGTGGCCGCCATGTTCGATGCCATCGCTTCGCCGGATACAATCCATAAACGCTACATAATCAGCGAGCCTGCGGCATACACCCAGAGCCAGTTCCGCACCATGGTGTCGAAAGCGCTCGGGCGCTCGTGGGTGGTGCCGGTGAAGCTTCCGCTGTGGACGGCATATGTGGCTTCGGTTGTCGCCGAAAAGGTGGCTGCGCTGACTCTGAAACCATCCACGCTCAACCGCGACAAGTTCAAGATCATGCGCCAGCGCAACTGGAACTGCTCGGTGGCCGATGCGCAGGCCGATTTCGGCTTCAGCCCCAAGGTGAATCTCGAAGAGGGCGTGCGCCGTACCGTAGAGGCATATATCGCCGCCAAAAAGGCTGCCGCGGAGGCAAAGAAAACCGTAAAAGCATGAGTGCTGACGAACTGCCGCAGCGCCCTCTGCCTCTATGGGTGAAGATTGTGATTGTCGCCAGCATGTTGCCGGTGGCCGACATGCCGTGGCTTATAGCAGGCAATCCCGAAGGCGACCTGGCGCACACACTCCTGTGGTTATATCCGGCATGGGTGCTGCTTGCCGGCTTATGTGCCTGGAAGGCCTGGAGCCGCAGTCCCGAACTCACCTGGATTCTCATTTTCATAACCATTCTCGCGCATGGCGCCATGTGGCTGCTGTGCTACCCACTGCAATGACCCGCGAAGACTATATCGATGCGCATATCGACGCCGAACCCCCGGCTCTGTCCGCGCTGTACCGTGCCACACATCTGGGGCGTCTCTATCCGCGTATGTGCTCCGACAACGCCCAGGGGCGACTGCTGGCCATGCTGGTGCGCATGATTCGTCCGGGGCGTATTCTCGAGTTAGGTGCATTCACCGGATATTCGGCGCTCGCCATGGCTGCCGCCATGCCGGAGGGCTGCACGCTGGATACCGTGGAAATCGACAGCGACTATGCCGATGAGCTTGCGGCCACTCTTGCCGCCGGCGAGCGCGGAGGCGACATAACGCTGCACATCGGCGACGCCCTGGAGCTTGCCCCGGAGCTGTGCCGGTCGGGCAGGCCGGTGGACCTTGTGTTTATCGACGCCAACAAGCGCCACTACCATCTGTACTACAAGGCGTTGTTGCCGCTGCTGCCATCCGGGGCTTTCATCATCGCCGACAACACCCTGTGGAGCGACAAGATACTGAATGCCGACAGCGCCGGCAGCGACCCTCAGACGGCAGGCATTGCCTTGTTCAACGACCTTGTGGCCGCCGACGACAGCGTGGAGAAAATAATCATCCCCCTGCGCGACGGCCTCACCATAATCCGCAAAAAATAGATGAATTTCAGACTGTTTCCAGGTCCAGTTGGTTCTGGATCAGGGAATAGTACATGCCTTTCTGCCGGACGAGCCCGTCGTGTGTGCCTTGCTCGACTATAGTGCCATTGTTTATATACACTATATTGTCGGCATTCCTGACAGTGCTCAGCCTGTGCGCGATGATGATTACGGTTTTATCCTTGAACACCTCTTTGAGATTGTCCATCAACCTGCGTTCGGTGATGGTGTCGAGCGACGACGTGGCCTCATCGAATATGAGGATTTGCGGATTCCGATATACCGCCCTGGCAATCAGTATGCGCTGTTTCTGTCCTTGGCTCAGCTCAAGTCCGCTGCCACCGATGCGGGTATTGTAGTTTGCAGGAAGGGTGGCAATGAAATCATCGATGCATGCCGTGTGTGCCGCGGAGCCGAGCCGCTCCTTGTCAATGGCGGTGTCGAGCGCGATGTTTTCGGCAATACTGCCGCTGAATATGCATCCGTTCTGCAGGACGGCTCCGCAGATATTCCTCCAGGAATTGATGTTTATGGATTGCAGGTTTGAATTGCCGATGCAAATATTTCCGGCCTGAGGTCTGTAGAATGCCAGCAGCAGCTTTATCAGAGTGGTTTTGCCGCAGCCGCTGTTGCCGACGATTGCCGTTATCTTGCCTGTTGGAATCGACAATGAAAAATCCTTAAGGATATATGGAGAGAAACTGCCCGGATATTTGAAACATACGTTTTCCAGGCGGATGTTGTCGAATGCCGGTAGCTTGCCGGCCGTATCGTCGGATTCCGATTCGTTTTCCTTGCGCTGCAGCTCATAGAGGCGGTCGGCCGAGATTCTTGCGTTCTGTATCTGGAACCTGAAATCCTGCAGGCTGTTGACAGGGCCGGTGAGCTGGCCGAGCACATAGCTTATGCTCATGAGAACGCCAAGTGAGAGGTTCGAATTCGCGGCGAATATACAGCACCCGCCGAGAATTATTATGCTTTGCAGCTGGTTGAACGAAAGCCTGCCGGTGTTCATCTTGTAGTTCAGTTTCAGTTGCCTGAACTGCAGGTCGTTTATCTGTGACTGATTGTCTTCCCAGATGTCGAGATGGTATTTGTGCGCGTTGTTGATTTTGATGTCGGCCATGCCCGACATTATATCGTACAGCAGATTGCGGTTCTTGGCCTGTAGGGAGAACAGTGTGTAGTCGATAAATTTCCGCTCTTTGATGAAATAGCTGCCCCACAGAAATGACAATACCGCAAAAACAACAAACAGGCAGAATGCCACAGGAGAGAAATAGCAGAGCAGCGAGCCGAAGAGCAGAAGGTTGAGGATAGAGAACAGCATGCCGATGATCTGGTCGGTGAGGAATACGCGCAGACGGTTGAAATCGTCCAGGCGTTGCAGAAACTCTCCGCTCAGATGAGTCTCGAAATACTTCAGTGGCAGCCGCATGACCTTGTTGAGTAAATCGCGGATAAAGACAATGCTCAGGCGGAAGTTAAGCCTGCTGAGAATATAGCTGCCCGCGACATTGCTCAGCAGATAGCCTATGAAAAAGGCTATCTGTATCGAAAGGAAAGTGACGATATATCCGGTATTCCCTGTCAATACTCCATTGTCGATAATCGACTGGTAAAGATAGGGGAGCATCCATGAGCATACCATCGAAAACGCGGTGAGTAATATCGAGGCGATTATGGCGCCACGCTGCCGGAATATCTTATGGACAATATTGCGGATTACATCATTGCTGTCTTCATCCGCGGATTCGGCAGACTTATGGAATTCGGCGGTGGGATATGGAATAATGGCGACACCCTTGCCGTCTTCCGATATGAAACAGTCGGCAAAGTCTTTCTCCTTGAAGGCAATCTTTCCGTTTGCGGGGTCTGCAATCCAGAATACCGGGCCGTTTTTTGTCTGCCTGATTTTGTACAGGACCACAAAATGAATCGATTTCCAGTGCAGGATAACCGGAATTTCCAGCTTAGCCGCCTGGTCAAGGCTCATCTTTGCCGCCACGGAGTCGAAGCCGAGTTCCTTGCTGCAACGCAGTAGGTCGCCCACGGTAACTCCTATGCGCGATATGTCGATTTTGTCCTTTATGAATCGCTGGGAGTGTCTGCGCCCGTAATAGTGGCAGAGCATTTGCAGGCAGGCGGGTCCACAGTCTGTGGACTCCGCCTGCCAGAACAGAGGGAATTTCCCCTTTATCATAGACTCATGTCAATGCCGGTGTCGACACCTCCATTGCGGACGGTGCGTTTTCCTTTGTTCATGGATTTTCCGAAATTGGCTCTGTAGGTAACTCCGAGCATAATCATATTGCCGCAGTTATGGATGTCGACCCTATCTTCGTATGTGTGTGCCGGAGTATCCGACCACGAATGGTATCTGCCGCCGCGCTTGGTGAAAAGGTTTACGGCAGTGACATTGAAGAACCAGTTTCGCCAGCGGTACTGTGCCGTTATGGTGTTCCAGCGCTCGGGACTAGCGTATGTGTTGCCCGACAGCGAATAGAACGGTGAGATGGTGTACTGTGCGGAGAGGGAGAAGTTCTCCACAAAGAACGTGGCGTAGATGCTGCCGAAGCCGAAGTCGTAGGAATTGCTCCAGGTGCTGCGCACGCCCTTGTACTTGCTCCAGCCGCCGTTTCCGCCTATATTCAGATGACCGAATATGTTGCGGTACGATATCTCGCCCTGCACGGTGAAATTCTCGTTATAGCGGCCATTGACAGTCTGGCCGAGGAAGCGGTTGTAGTACGGACTCGTGACATCGGTGATGAGCGAGTAATCGTAGAATATCGGATTGTTGGTGCGGCTGTGGCTTGCCTGCAGCGATGCTCCGAAATTATTGACCATATACAAGGCGGTAATCTGATTCTTGATGAGCATCGTCGGTTTTATATTGATGTTGCCCTTGCGCACTTCGAGTTCGTTCACACTCTGTATCAGCTCGCTCTGATTCCCGATGCCGGGCATGGACGGGTCGTAGATGAACATATATCTCAGAGAGAACGGTTTCGAGATATTGTATGTAAGGTATAGGGAGGCTTTGCCTCTGGACGCGCTCCGGCTCTCTGTGCCGTCGCTCGAGTGGAAAGTCTTGAAGCCGACGTTGGCAGTGTAGGAAAGGCGGTTGAACAGGCGGCCTGCCAGCTGCCCGAATATAAACAGGTTGTTTACCCCGACTCTGCTGCGGCTCGGAGTGCCGTTCTCGATAAGATCGCTTGTGGCGCGATTGTAGGTGTCGGTGATTCCGAAATATGTGGAGGCGTTCTTGAAATAGATGCTGTACTTTACCTCGCCGCCGGCGCGCCACGAACTGTTGTCGGTAGTCGATTTTATCGACGATTTATCGAAGGTGTTGTCGTAGTCCCTGAAAAAATTTCCGTCGTTATAGGTTCCGAAAGCATTTGCTTCAATCGTATGGTTCTGCTTTACATTATGCCTCAGATAAAGGTCGGCGGAGGGCGTCTTAATATTTGCGGTACGGTATGTAGAGGTTGTGAAGTTCTGAGTGATGGAGCCTGTTGTCTGGCGGATATCCGCGATGTCGTTCAGGTTCTGACGGTAAAGCGAGCCTGCCACGTTTACGGCGAACAATGTCTTGCTCGAGGGCATGAATGTGTAGTCGAGCGCCAGATAATTGGTGGTGTATGCGAATTTACCGGGCTGTCCTGTTCCCGTTCTGCTCACAATTTCCGGACGGCCGAAGAATTCCTCATGGAAACTTACCCGGCGGTCGTTGTAGGACCTATGGTCGATATTGTAGTTTAGATTCCATTCCGATTTGCCTCGGAAATAAGTGAGCCCGAGATTTCCGGCGGCATTACCCGTAGTCACAGCCGAGCGGGCGCTGGCGAATACGGAGCCGCCATCGGTCCGTGGCTTCATGATGAAATTGATGGCAGGGCGGTCGCCGAAACGCAGCTGGGGGTTGTCGTAGTACTCTATTCTGAGAATGTCGTCGTTGTTAAGACCCAATATCCTTGAATACTGTACTTTACGCCCGTTAATCAGATACTGGGGTGCCTGCCCGTAGATGGTGACTTGCCCGAGCGTTTCAATGACGCGAAGTCCGGGGAGTCTGTATTGCAGCTGGTCGAGCAGGCCGAGGGATGTCGCGCTCTGGTCGACTTCCCGGGCGGTAGGGTAGACTATGAACTTATCGACACCCTGGACAACAGGCGATGCCGTGACTGTCAGTTCTTTCAGCTGTTCCGCCGTTCGGCGCAGAGCTATCACGCCCAGATCGGAAAGCCCTTCCGGCATACCCTGCAACTTCATATACAGGGTATCGTAGTCCTGGTGGTAGACCATTATGTTCAGCAGGCTGTCGGTAACCTCTCCGGACATAAAACGCCCGTCTTGCGCGGACTGATTGCCTATTACAACGCGGTTATCGGCATTCCGGGCCTCAAAGAAAGCATGATGCAATGGCTTGTGGGAATCTTCGTCGACAATAAGGCCTGTAATGCTGTAGGCCAGTCCCTGGAAATAGATACCAAGAATACCAAGTAGTGCGATGCTGTGTTTCAGTTTCATGGTTTTTCAGTTTTTAACAGCATTGATTGCCAGTGCCGTTTCGAGCGAAGGTTGAACAGGAATCTCTGCAGGATTACATCGTCTTTTTTCTCGTCGTTGTAATCGAGTATGCAATATCCATCCGGGGATTTTATGTGCCAGGTAGAGCAGCCGCCGTGGCATAGCGGGAATATCCGGCATGTCTGGCATTCTGCATTCGAGAAAATCATCGACAGGCGTTTTTCAAGGCTGCCGTTTTCCCAATGCAGACTGCCGTCAGAGCTGATGTAACCGTTGCGTGGTGTGTTGAAGAAATCAACGGCAGTGCATTTATATAAATCGCCGTTGAAATTCACAACAATGCTGTTGGGCTTGTCGGCATAGCAGAAGTCGCCGAATAGCGTTGGCTTCGCATCGATTCCCAGTTGTGTGTATGCGCTTATTGCCTGTTCGAGGACAACCGGTTCCACGTCCTCTTCCTGCCATACCCTATGTAGCGACACATGGATGCGGCCGCGTTCGGCATCGCTCAGGTATGCGAATTCCTGTGCTACATCCTTTATGCCGTTGATATTGTCCGGCGTATAGTTGAAACGAAGTATTATTTCAATTCCGTTCTGCGCCAGAAGGCATATGTTCGACACTATCCGTTTATACGAACCAAGCCCGTCGGCTGTGTGTCTTACCTTGTTGTGTTGTTCCTCGTTGCCGTCGAGGGTAATCTGCACGTATTTGAAATTATTGGCGCGAAGCTCTTCAATTACAGGCTTGGTAAACAGGAATCCGTTCGAAGTCGCATTGGTTTCGAATCCGACACCGTTCTCATTACATACGGTGTTGGCATATTCGATCAGTGGCTTCATGATCTCGGCATAATATATAAGAGGCTCCCCGCCGAAAAAGGACAGGGTCACGTTCTTACCCTGCTTCGCTAATGTGCCGATGAGATTCTTTACGCCTGAAACAGTGCTTTCGTCCATTTTGGACGGAAGATGCTCTTCATAGCAATACCAGCAGCGGAAATTACATTGCAGTGTTGGGTTGACTATAATATGGAAGTTCCGATCGGTCTCAAGCTTCCGGATTGATTTATCGATGTACCGCTGCTTTTCATCAACATCCTCATCAATGATGAATTCGCCCTGCTTCAGACGGTCGTATAGCTGCGTGCCAAGCGACTCCGGATTCCATTCCTTATCCAACAGGCCATTCTTAAAGACCAGAAACTCATCGCTCACCGCATTATACAGCAGGCTGAGTCCCGAGCCCAAAGGAATGACTGAATTATACGTGCTTCTTTTCATGGATTAATCGGAGGCCTCCTCCGTGTCTGTTTGGAGAAAGCCTCCATTTTTTTATTATGGCTTAACGCCGCATCCGGCATAACAGTTGCCTGCGTGACAGTTATCAATAGTGCTACCGCAATTTGGGCTACAGTTGTGGTCGGTATTACATCCAGTGTTGGATGCTCCGCTTGTTCCTACCATCCCGTCGAGAAGAATGCTATCTTCGTTGTTGAGGATAGTCAGTTCCAGACCTTCCACGAAGTCTTTGAGATTTTTGTCTGCTTTTTCCATAGGTTTTTGTAAGGTGGGTTGTACAGATTGTTATTTATTATTCTTTCAGATGTGGACAAAAATGATAAAACATTTAGCATGATTGGTTCATCTGGAATATTTTTTTGCAATAATACGTAATTAATATCAATTAGACAAGCCAAATTAAAAAAACAGCAATTTTTAATTATTTTTACACGTTTGATTGCGACTATTGTCGGGCATCCACCCAACCAAAGTCGGGATTTCACTTTTTGCCGCATCCGGCTGCGCAGTTGCTTGCGTGGCAGTTATCGGCAGTGCTGTCGCATTTGGGTGCGCAGTTGTGGTCGCTGTTGCACAGACTTTGGGCTCCGCTCGTTCCCACCATACTGTCGAGAAGAACGCTGTCTTCATCGTTGATGATGCTCAGGTCCAATCCTGCTACAAATTCTTTGAGAGATTTTTCTTTGTTTTCCATCTGGGGGTGATGTCAAGGGTTAGAAGTATGTTATTGTTTGCAATAATACTCATAATGTATCTTGTAAACAAAAAAATGCTAAATTTAGGCAAAATTAACAGTCGGATACGCGGCGGGTTATGACGCCGGCTTTACCGATGCTTTTATCAGGGCTATGGCGAAGTCGACGATGGAATCTCTGCCGCGGGCTTCGGCAGCAGGATTCATGTCGACGTGGCAGTTGTCCGACGGTTCCACACCGTTTTCGGTGAGGTTCATCTGTGCATCGTAGACAGGGCTTGCCGAGAAGCGGATGCCCCATCCGCAAGGCAGTTCCGACGAGAACGGCATGCCCGAGCCGCCGCCGGTGATGTCGCCGACTATGGCGGTGTTCTTCCGGCTCTTCATTATGCTAACGAAGTTGTTTGCCGCGCTGAAAGTGCTTCTGTTGGTGAGCACCACCACCGGTTTCAGCCATCTCACGTGCCCCGTCGCCGGTTCTATGGTGTAGGCGAAGGGCCGGGAAAAGTCGTCGTGTCCCGGACCTGTCTTGTGGCATATGTATCCGGCGGTTATTGTCTGGTCGATGAACTGGCTCACGAGTTTGTCGACCACGGTGAGGTTGCCTCCGCCGTTGTCGCGCACGTCGATTATCAGTGCGTCGCACTCGCGCATGCTGTATAGCATGTTGTCCAGAAAGGCCATGCCGTAGTCGGCGGCGAAGGTGGAGTAGTGCATGTAGCCTATGTTCTCATCCTCCAGGATTTTGTAGATTATCGGGCCGCCGGAATGGTAGTCGAACCCGAGGTAGTTTTCCTGGATGAGTCTGAGGTTGAAGTTCTGCGGGTAGTCCGACCACCACTGGCGGTAGTACGAAACGTCGAACCATGAGGAGAGATTGGTGTGGCCGTCGCGGAGTTCGGCGAGCATGTCGGCGCAGACGCCGAAAAACTCTGTGGCGTCCATGTCGGGTTTCAGTTGTCGGCGGTATCTCTGCCCGGTCTCTTCCCAGTCGATGCCTTTCTCACGGAAGAAACAGTAGTGGGTGTCCATGATTGTCCACAAGGCGTCGAAATTGCCGTACACGTCGTTGTCCCAGCTTTCTATGGAGTGGCAGCCGGAGAGGCCCCCGCAGGCAGCGGCGGCAAGGATTGTTTTTGCCGCGGCATTGCGCAGGCTGCGGAAGAGACGGGGCATCAGTAGAGAGCGTTTATGGTTTTGAGCGCGGGTGTGACCCGGGAGCCTGCGCCAAGCGAAATCCACTCGCAGGTTATTCCCACCACGGCACAGTGGCTGAGGCGGCGCGTTACGATGTGCGAGGCTTTGCTGCTGCTGTAGTCCAGGCGGTAGCCCAGGCGCAGGGTGGTGGCGCCGAAATGGAGGTCGGCGCTGAGCAGGTTGTCGAGCCGCAGGAAGTTGCCGGGCCAGGCGGCGCGTACAAGTCCGGAACGGTTGCCAAGATATATCTCGTAGTACAGTTCGCCGTATTGCGGCGAGAAGAACATGCCTGTGAGCGGCATGCGCAGCCGGTAGCGGAATGTCACCGGCAGGCTGCCGAGGCGCATGCTGCGGGCGGCGGCCACGGTGGCGCCTATGGTGAATGCCGCTTTTGCCGCTGCCGGGTTGTTGCTGTTGCGTCGGTTGTAGAGCACGCCGAGCTGCAGGTCGGCGTTTCCGCCGGCATAGAGGATCCATCCGCCGTGCAGTTTCCAGCGGTGGGTCATGCTCCAGGCGCCTTCGAGCATGAGCTGCCAGGTTGTGGCGTTGCGCGCCGGGTTTAGCGTGCGGGCGAAGTCCAGCCCCAGGTCGAGGGTCTGCACCCAGTGTTCCGGGTTGAATTTCATAGCCTGCATGCGCTCATATCCCAGGCCGAAAGCCTGCCCGCTGTATTTCAGGGGCGACAGGTATGTCTCGGCTATGTGCGCCGAGCCTGCGTGGACCGTATAGGCCGACAGCACCGGGCGCACCGGTGCCGGTTCGGAGGCCTGCAGGGTAATGGCTGCTGCGGCGAGGACTGTAGCCAGAGACAATCTCATTGTTCCTCGCTTGTTTCGGGCTGGATGTCCGGGGTTTCGGCATCGTCGGCCGGGGCAGACTCTGTGTCCTCGGGCACGCTTGCGGCTCGTAGCTCGACACTTGCCAGTGGAAGCATGGTGAGGCGTTTGCCTCTGGCCTTGAAACTTTTCACGCCTACGAAACCGGCGGCATCCACGGCAAGGGGTGCGCGGTCGGCGTCGGCGAATGTCAGCAGAGCCTCGGGATTCTCGTCGCCGCTCAGTGCCATGAGCGTCGAGCGGGGATTCTCGCCGATGAATCTCTGGTGGCGTGCCGAAGCCTCGAAGGTGAAGCGTTTGAGGTATGGATAGCCCATGTCGGCATCGGCCACCACGGCTGTCCACACAGTGGCGGGGTCGTATTTGAGTATCGCCAGCACGCGGTCCTCGTAGTGGTTGGTGAGTTCTATGCCGGTAAGGTAGAACTCGCCGCCGGGCAGTATCACCAGTATGCGGTCGTCGCCGGAAAATTCGCCCAGCAGGGTGCCGCGGCCATCGTAGTTCAACCTCATTACATCGAAATCGAACCACACCTGGCGCCCGCCAAGTGTGCTGACTCCTTTTTCCTTGAGGGAGAACCTCTGTACTTCGTTCTTTGTCACGAGGTTGCCCTGGGCACCACGTCCCTTGATGGCTATTTTGGCGAAGTCGACGTCGAAGGTCAGTGTTTTGAGCCTGTTCTTGGGCTTCAGGGCAACCTTCACGGTCTCGGCCTCGCCGTTGGGGTTGGCGGTGAACCATGCCACACGCACTTCCGGCAGGCCCTTCACAAGCTCATAGTCCTTGTCGCGTGTCAAGCCCGAAGGCCTGAAGCGCTTCATGTAGTACACGCCTCCGCGGCCTGTCTGGTATATCACGTTGAATGTCAGGCGTTCGTCCTTGCGACGGTATACGTCGACGTAGAGCACGTTCTTTCCGACAAACAGCTTTTCCTGCACGCGGGTTATCTTGTAGTGTCCGTCGCGGTAGAACACGATTATATCATCGAGCGCCGAGCAGTTGGCCACGAACTCGTCCTTTTTGAGTCCTGTGCCCACGAAGCCCTCCTCGCGGTTGATGTAGAGTTTCTCGTTGGCTTCGGCCACGGTGCTTGCCTCGATAGCGGCAAAGCCTCTTATGGCCGTATGCCTCGGGAATGCTTCGCCGTATTTGTTTTTGAGTTCGGTGTACCATCTCACGGCTTCGCGGTCGATGTGCGCCAGGCGGTCGAGAGTGTCGTCGATTTTTGCCTGCAGGGCAACGAGAGCGTCGGCTGCGGCCTGGGAGTTGAAGCGCAGGATGCGTTTCATTTTTATCTCCAGCAGCCGCAGGAGGTCGTCGCGTGTCACATCCCTGGTCAGCGCCGGCTTGAAAGGCTCGAGCCGGCTGTCGATGTGTGCCAGCGCGGAATCGAGGTCGGAGGCCTGTTCGTACTGCCGGTCCTTGTAGATCCGTTCCTCGATGAATATTTTTTCCAGCGATGTGTACAGCAGTTGTTCGCGCAGTTCGGCCAGCGCCACCTGCAGTTCGCTTGTTATTATGTCGCGGGTGGTGTCCACGCTGTGGCGGAGCACATCGCCCACGCTCAGGAAGCATGGCTTGTTGTCGCGGATTACGCAGCAGTTGGGGGATATGTTGATTTCGCAGTCGGAAAAGGCGTACAGGGCGTCGATGGTCTTGTCGGAGGATGTGCCGGGTTGCAGATGCACGAGGATGGACGCCGTGGCTGCGGTGTTGTTCTCCACCTTGCGGATTTTTATCTGCCCGCGTTCGAAGGCTTTGAGAATCGACTCTATTAGCGAGTCGGCGGTTTTTCCGAATGGGAGCTCGGTGATGTTGAGCGTCTTGGCGTCGATTTTCTCGATTTTCGCACGCACCTTGAGCGCACCGCCACGGCGGCCGTCGTTATAGCGCGACACATCGATGAGTCCGCCGGTGGGAAAGTCGGGATAGAGGTTGAACTCGCGGCCTTCGATATAGTCGATGGCGGCGTCGAGTATTTCGTTGAAGTTGTGGGGCAGGATTTTGGACGACAGACCCACGGCTATGCCTTCGCCGCCCTGAGCCAGCAGCAGGGGGAATTTCGCCGGAAGGGTCACAGGTTCGTGTTTGCGGCCGTCGTAGCTCATTGTCCATTGGGTAACCTTGGGGCTGTAGAGCACCTCAAGGGCGAAAGGCGAAAGGCGTGCCTCGATGTATCGTGCGGCAGCGGCGGCGCTGCCGGTGAGGATGTTGCCCCAGTTTCCCTGAGGCTCGACAAGCAGCTCTTTCTGTCCGAGCTGCACCAGAGCGTCCTTTATGGATGCGTCGCCATGCGGGTGGTACTGCATGGTTGTGCCCACGATGTTGGCCACTTTGTTGAATCTGCCGTCGTGGATGGTGCGCATAGCGTGGAGTATGCGGCGCTGCACGGGCTTGAGGCCATCGTCGATGTGCGGTACGGCGCGTTCCAGAATCACATATGAGGCGTATTCCAGAAACCATGTCTGGTACATTCCCCTGAGCTGGTGGCGCACAACCTCTGATGGCGCCGTGTAGGGTCGCGACCCGTTGGTGGCGGCAACGTATTCGTCGCCGTCGTCGCCGGAGGCGTTTTCCGCCGCTGTGTCTTCAGGTTCGGGAGTAGGTGGGATTTCTATGGGTTTGTCGGGTTCGCTCATGGATTAGTCGGTTGTGAAAAGCTGCCGGAGAGAGGAGAGAAAGGGAGAGACGGCAGGTGTCTGGCAAAGTTACAAAAAAAATGTCAGACCTGACTCCTGACCGCTCAACGGCTTATGCGCCCAGTTCTAGCTGGTTCTGCACCAGAGCGAAGTATCCGCCACGTTCTTTCACCAGCGTAGCATGGGTTCCGCTTTCGCGCACCGTGCCATCGTGGATAAAAAGTATGTTGTCAGCGTTTTTTACCGTGCTGAGCCTGTGGGCGGCCACCACTACCGTTTTACCTTTGCAGAATGTTTCCAGATTCTCGACAATCCTGCGCTCGTTGTTGGCGTCGAGCGACGATGTGGCCTCATCGAGGATTATTATGTCGGGATTCTTGTATATTACCCGTGCAATCAGCAGTCTCTGCTTCTGGCCGCCGCTAAGGTCCAGGCCGGAGGCGCCTATGCGGGTGTCGTAGCCCATGGGCAGAGTGGCTATGAAATCGTCGATGCATGCAAGGCGGGCGGCTTGCTCGGCTTTTTCCCGGTCGGGGGTCTCATCGGCAAGGGCTATGTTCTCGAGTATGCTCGAACTGAAAATATAGCCCGACTGCATCACAACGCCGAAAGATTTCAGCCAGTCGTTGGTGTCGATTGTGGATATGTCCAGCCCGTCGACCGTTACCGTGCCCGCGGTGGGCTTGTAGAAACCGAGCAGCAGTTTCAGCAAAGTCGTTTTTCCGCTGCCGCTTGCCCCCACGATGGCTGTGGTCTTTCCCACAGGGATGGTGCAGTTGAGGTTTCTGAGCACAAGGGGCGAGAAGCTGCCGGGATATTTGAAACTGACATTGGAAAAAACGATGTCGCCGGTAGCGGTGTCCGGATGTGGGTTGCGTTCTTCTGTTTCGTAATTCACAATGCTGTCCAGACGTTCGTACGATATGGAGGCATCCTGGATTACGTTGACGGATGTGTAGATATTCCTTAGCGGGACCGACAGCCTGCCGATGAGGTAGTTCACGGTCATCATAACGCCTATGGTCATGTCGCCGCGGACTACGAATGTGGCGCACATTCCGGTTATGGCAATGTCCATCAGTCGGTTGAAAAGAGTGCTTCCGCTGCTTTGCGTGAGGTTTAGAAAAGCTGATTTCACCGTGAGTCCGTTGATTTTGGTCTGGAGGGTCCGCCATTTGTCCACCCGCGAGTTCTGCGCGCTGTGGGCTTTGATTTCCACCATTCCGTTCACAAGCTCGTAGAGGTTATTGCGGTTTTCCGAGGAGTACTCGAAGTTGGCATAGTCGATTTCGCGCCGTCTGTTCTTGAAGTAGACTGACCATAGCAGGGTCAAAGCCGATACAAACAGGAATATAGCGTAGATCCGTGCCTCGAAATAAATGAGGATTCCCGAGAATACCAGAAAATTCAGCACAGTGAACACCGACATGTCTGGCATGCCGGTGAGGAAATTCTTCAGCCGGTTCTGGTCGTCGATTTTCTGAATCAGGTCGGAGTTGACCTTGCGGTCGAAAAAGCTCATCGGAAGAGCGACTATCCTGTTGAGGTAGTCGTTCATCATGGCGAAGCTTATTTTCAGCCCCAGTTTTGTGAGCAGTATGTCGGAAATGCTGTTGGCCACATAATTTCCCACAAAGACGAAGAACTGTCCCATCACGAGCAGCCATACCAGATTGATGTTCCGGCCCTGGATGCCGTCGTCGATGGTGCTGCGGAAGATAAACGGCGTGCATATGTCGGCACATACGATCACAAGTGTGAGAAGGCTCACAATGGCGAAGAACCGGCGGTGCTGCCTCAACGAATCGGTGAGCAGTTTCAGCAGACCGGGAGTCCGGCGCATGTCCTCACCTTCATTGTGCTGATGGAGTTTTTCGGTGGGGTCGACAAGTACAATCAGCCCGCGTTCGTTTCCCGCTTGCCAGTTTCTTGCGAACTCCTCTTCGGAAAGCGCCAGCTTGTCGCCGGCAGGGTCGGCGATGTGATACCGTCTCTTTTTTGTGTCTATCCGGTATAGAACCACGAAATGGCACTGTTTCCAGTATAATATCGCGGGCAGAGGCGCTTTCTCCAGCTGGCCGGCCGTAAGCTTTGCTGCCCTGGCATGCAAGCCTATTGTCTCGCAGGTGTGCACGATGTCTTTTATCGATATGCCGAGCTTGCTGGTGTCGGAAATCTTATGGAGATAGTTCGCCGATATTTTCCGGCCATAATGGCGCGCAATCATGCGGATGCAGGTAATGCCGCAGTCGGCATGCTCAAGTTGGCGATATGTCTTAAAAGGCCGTTTGAACATTTTCGGATGTGATTATCGGGAGAGCCTTTGTTCGAGTTCCGGAGAATTTGCCTCTTCGGCGCCGCGGACGCGTTGTTTGCCGAAGCGGTAGGATATTTTCAGTGTCACAGCAGTCCCCGCCGTAAGCCGTTGTTGCCGATAGCTATAGCTTGTGCCGTAGTAGAAAGTCGGTGATTTCCGGTCGATGATATTGTATACTTCCACAGCGGTGCTGATGCCGTTTTTAAAGCTTTTGCTTGCCTCGAAGGTCAAGCCATTGCTCCAGCGGCCTGTTTCTCTCATAAACGAGCCTGCCGGACTCTTCAGGGAGTACGACAGGTATAGCTGAAGCCCGTATCTGGGAAGGCGGAATATGTTCCGTATATCAAGAAACCAGTGGAAATTCCTGAATCGGACAATATCGCCTTCTACGGCCGCATCGACTTTTATATGCTCAACGCCAGTGCGTACCCGAAGGTTATATTTACCCCAGAAGGTTTTGCTATATTGCAATTTTATATCCCAGACATGTTCGCTGCTTTGGTTTGTAGTGCTCGAAACGGTGTTTCCTGAGCCGTCGGAGTACTGGTAATCAAAAGGCAGGTCGGTGTATGTGTAGTATCGTGCGTTCAACACGAAATCCCGTAGAAAGCTGTAATACAGCGACCAGAACCAGGAGTATGCCGTTTTTTCGTAAGGATTGCCCTTGGTGTATGTATTGTCGGAAGTCCAGCGGATAAATGGATTCAGCTTCTGATACCAAGGCCGCGATATACTCCGGCTGAAATCCAGCGATATGTTCTGGTTTCCCCGGGGCAGGTCCACACTGAGGCTTATGGATGGGCTGAGGTCGGTGTAGTTGCGTTTTGTCCGCTCGCCGGTGTCGATGAGGTGCCCGTCGGTCCGGGTGTTCTCCACGCGTAGCCCGGCGGAGGTCGAGAAGGCGCCGCTCCACGATGCACGCCACGATGCATATGCGCTGTTCACCATTTCGCGGTAGACAAAGCGGTTGCTCTCGGCGTAGAAGTCGAAATCGTCGTCGAGCTTCGACCTGAAGAAATTGTAGCCCGCCGAAAGCATATGCGAGTCGTTGAATATCCATGTGTAATCGGAGCGGAAGTGTGCGCCGCGGCTTTTCTGTGACTCGCTTTGCGCGGCGGTTGTGGCGCCGAAAACATAATCGGTATTGCTTCTGTTGCGGGATGCATAGTAGTCGGCGGCAATTTCGAGGGAACTGCCTTTATCGTCGGTTCTCAGTTGGTAGTATCCCACGAATCCGTAATTCGGTCCGCCGAATGGTGTGCGGGTGTGAATGTCGGAGGTGCTGTGTACGGCAGGATTTCCGTTTTCGGATGTTTCGGTGGCGACGCTGTTCCTGATGTATGATTTTGTGTCGTTGATTCTCACACCGAGGCTGAGGAAACTTTTTTTTGTGAAGTCATATGTGGCGGTTATTGCACCGGAAAGATAATTTGAGTAGCCTGATGTTCTTGAAAGGTTGGTTACGTAGCGGTTCTCTTCGGCGTAGGTGTATGTGGTCCGCTCCTTGCTGTGGGTGTTTTGTGCCCAGTACATCAGGCTTGCCGATGCGTTGAACTTTCCTTTCGATGCTCCGAGCCACAGAGAATAATATGGCGCCACGCGGCCTGCTTCGTAGCTTGCCGATGCCGTAGTACTTCCCCTGATGCCCTCGTATGGATTCGAGAGCACCACATTCACTATTCCGCGGCTGTCGGCGGCACTGTATCTGCTCCCGGGTGCTGTTATTATCTCGATTCGTACTATATGCGAAGGAGGCGTCGCACGCAGCATCTCCATGGTTGCATCGAGTCCGATCATGGGGTCTCGTCCGTTGATGAAAATTCGGGAGGAGCCTTTGCCGAAAATCGAAATGCCGCGGTCGGATACGTCGAGCAGGGGCACCAGTCGCAGCAGCTCGAAGCTGTTGTCGGTCTTTGAGCGCAGGTCGTTCGGAAGATATGTGAACTGCCCCGCTGTGCGTTGCATCACCGGCCTGGCGTTTACCACGAGTTCTCTAAGCTGGTTGGTCGGTCTTGCAAGTTGCAGCGTATCGCCCACGGCTTCAGCCGTATCCACAAAAGGCAAGAACCCCAGCGCCTGGATTCTGAGCACCATAGGTGCGGGATTGGCATCCGCAAACGCAACGTGTCCTTTGGCATCCGAAGTCACGGCATCCACCAGCGCGGAGTCGGGGAGGGTATAGAACGATACCACGGCTCCTGGCACAGGCTGCCTCTCGGCATCCACAAGCACGGTTCTGGAACCGGCGGCCAAAGCCGGCAACAATCCGCTTATGGCGGAAAAAAGGAATAGGACGATACTTTTTTTCATGGCGGGATTGGGTTAAATGCCTCCGGGCATCTGCCCGGAGGCTGTGATGGATGGCGGCTGGTTTTTAGCCTATGGCCGGTTCGTAGCATTTGGAGTTAGGCTTTGCCCTGTTGCTGCATCCGCTGTTGTCGCCACCTGAGCAGACATTATAGTTTGTACATCCGTCGTTTTTGTTTTCGCCTGTGCCGTTGCACGAATCCTTGATCTCGTTGATGCATTTATCGTTTTTGCCACCGATATTGTGGATGTCGGCAGTGAGAAGAATAGCTTCCTGTTGGTCGGACATGTTTTGCTGTCCGAGGGAATCGATGAAGCTGTCGATTCGCGAGAGTAGATTTTTGTGTTCCATATGGTTGATTAGTTAGATTGGGAACATTCCCTATGTTGATTTATCTTGATATTCTGTCTTCAAGTTTGGCGTTGTCGGCATCATTGGCGCCTCGTACCCTCCTTTTGCCGAAGCTGTAGGATATTTTGAATTCGTATGATGAATAGCTGATAAGCCGCCGCTGGCTGTAACTGTAGTCCGGGCTGTTATAGAATATTGGATTTTTTGTGTCAAGGAGGCTGTATGCACCCAGAGACATATTCAGCCCGTTGTTGAAACTTTTGGAGACTTCGCAATGCAGGGCGTGAGACCATCGATTCCGCTCTTTTGTGAATAATCCCCCCGGGCTGTTAATATAATATGACAGATATATTGTCAGGCCATGTTTGTTGAGCATAATTATGTTCTGAACATTCATGCCCCATGTCGTTTTTTTGAAACGGATAAAGTTGCCATCCACAAAGCCTTCCATTGTGGGATTATCAATGCCGGTGCTGGCGCGAAGATTGTATATTCCCCAGAACGTGTTGTTGTATCTCAGGCCAGATTCCCAATAGCTGTCTTTTCCGTTATTGGAATAGCTTGAGACAGTATTTCCATTTTGGTCGCTGTAATTGTATTCCAGAGTTGAATTCCCGTATTTAGCTTGGATATAGAATGTGAAATGCCGTAGGAAACGGTAATATATAATGCCATACCAACAGTGTTTAGCGCTAAGATATGGGTTTCCTTTTGTGTAGGTGTTGTCGGAAGTCCATCGCACGAATGGGTTGAGTGAGAAATACCACGGACGTCTGATATCCCTTTCGATATCGAGCGATATGTTCTGATCGCCACGCGGGAGGTCGATGCTGAGGCTTATCGACGGGAACAGTCCTGTATAATTCCGTTTGGTCCGTTCCCCGGTGTTGACAAGGAATCCGTCGGTGTCGGTGTTTTCCATCCGCAGGCCTGCGGAGGTGGAGAAAGCCTCGCTCCACTGTGCCCGCCACGATGCATACACGCTGTTCACCATCTCACGGTATTCGAAACGGTTGCTTTGAGCATAGAAGTCGAGGTCATCGACAAGTTTGGAGCGGAAGAAGTCGTATCCTGCCGAGAGTTTGTGGGATCTGTTGAACACATGTTGGTAGTCGGAGCGGAAATGCACTCCGTCGCTGGTCTGCGACTCATTCTGCCTGGCGGCGGTGGCGTCGAAGAGGTAGTCGGTGTTGCTTCGGGACTGTGATGTGAAGTAGTCGGCGGCGACCTCGAGCTTGCTTCCCTTATTGCTTGTCTGCAGGCTGTAGTATCCCACAAAGCCGTAGTTCGGCCCGGCGAAAGGAGTGCGCGTGTGTATGTCCGATGTGCTGGGAACGGAAGGATTGCCGTCGACTGAAGTCTCGGTAGCTACTCTGGTTTTCATATAAGCTTTCTCGTCGTTAATCCTGAATCCGAAACTGAGAAAACTTTTCTTAGTGAAGTCGTAGGTGGCTGTTATGGCTCCTGAAAGATAGTTGGAATAGCCGGATGTTCTCGAACGGTTGGTGACGTGTCGGTTTTGCAAGGCGTAGCTGTAGTTTCCCAGCTCCTTCATATGTCTGTTATGGGAGTAGTATGAGAAACTTGCCGAAGCGTTGAACTTACCCTTTGAAGCACCGAGCCACAGGGAGTATGCCGGCGCCAGTCGTCCTGTCTCATAATTTACAGAAGCTGTCGTGCTGCCCCGGACTCCTTCGTATGGATTGGATAGCACCACGTTTACTATTCCGCGGCGGTCGGCGGCGCTGTATTTGCTTCCGGGAGCGGTTATTATCTCGATTCGTACTATATGCGAAGGAGGCGTCGCGCGCAGCATCTCCATGGTCGCATCGAGTCCGATCATGGGGTCCCGTCCGTTGATGAAAATGCGGGAAGCCCCTTTTCCGAAAATCGAAATGCCGCGGTCGGATACGTCGAGCAGGGGCACCAGTCGCAGCAGCTCGAAGCTGTTGTCGGTCTTTGAGCGCAGGTCGTTCGGAAGATATGTGAACTGCCCCGCTGTGCGTTGCATCACCGGCCTGGCGTTTACCACGAGTTCTCTAAGCTGGTTGGTCGGTCTTGCAAGTTGCAGCGTATCGCCCACGGCTTCAGCCGTATCCACAAAAGGCAAGAACCCCAGCGCCTGGATTCTGAGCACCATAGGTGCGGGATTGGCATTCGCAAACGCTACCCGTCCTTCAGTATCCGAAATCACGGCATCCACCAGAGCGGAGTCGGGGAGGGTGTAGAACGATACCACGGCCCCTGGCACAGGCTGCTTCTCGGCATCCACAAGCACGGTTCTGAATCCGGCGGCCAATGCCGGCAACAATCCGCTTATGGCGGAAAAAAGGAATAGGACGATACTTTTTTTCATGGCGGGATTGGGTTAAATGCCTCCGGGCATCTGCCCGGAGGCTGTGATGGATGGCGGCTGGTTTTTAGCCTATGGCCGGTTCGTAGCATTTGGAGTTAGGCTTTGCCCTGTTGCTGCATCCGCTGTTGTCGCCACTTGTGCAGACATCATAGTTTGTACAGCCGTCGTTTTTATTTTCACCCGTGCCGGTACACGCCTTCTCGGTATAGTTGGTGCATTTATCGTTTTTGCCACCGATATTGTGGATGTCGGCAGTCAGCAGTATTGCTTCCTGTTGGTCGGACAAGTTTTGCTGTCCGAGGGAATCGATGAAGCTGTCGATTCGCGATAGTAGCTGTTTGTTCATGGAATATTTGATTTATTCCGGGAACATTCCCGGGTTTGTTTTATTTTGATATTCTTTCTTCAAGTTTAGCGTTGTCGGCATCGTCGGCTCCTCGTACCCTCCGTTTTCCGAAGCTGTAGGATATTTTGAATACGAAACTTGAATAGCCGATAAGCCTTCGCCGATTGTAACTGTAGTCTTGTGAGTTATAGAATTCAGACACTTTCGTGTCGAGGAGGTTGTTGGCTGCAAATGACAGATTCAGACCATTGCTGAAACTTTTTGATACTTCAAAAAATAGGGCATGAGACCATTTGTTCCGCTCTTTTGTGAATAATCCCCCAGGGCTGTTAATAACATATGCCAGAAATATTGTAAGGCCTTGGTTGGGAAATATAAAGGTGTTATCAATATCCATGCCCCATGTCGTTTTTTTGAAACGGATAAAGTTGCCATCCACAAAGCCTTCC